>Ga0215266_1002_pt1 | contig 29855 bp, 39 predicted proteins | sample JAMX8_100Endo3_H_FD_182616 | JGI IMG/M metagenome (GOLD analysis project Ga0215266, IMG submission 182616) | Enriched cells of freshwater protists from Biology Centre CAS, Ceske Budejovice, Czech Republic - JAMX8_100Endo3_H3 | ecosystem: Environmental > Aquatic > Freshwater > Unclassified ...
TCGGACGTGGGAAAATGGAGCTCCTGGGTCACGCGGACGCAGCCAAACTCAATCTGGTCAATAACGGGGTTCTTCCAGCCGAGTGGGGGATTGAGGGTAAGCAGGGTCAGGTTTACCTCATGGGCAGTCAACAGACATCAAACGGCACTGGAAAAATCATCATGACCTGTGCCCCCGGTCTGCGAGTGAAATTCTCAGCGCTGTATGACGGCGGCGACAATAACGCGTTCATCATCCGCAACGCTAAGAACTACAGCCTTCGGATTAACCAGCAGTTCCTGCCCGTTTCCACGTTGCTGTCCCAACCGACCATCAGCGGGGACTATGTTCTAGCCAGCTTCATCCCAGATGAAAACATGCTGTGGTCGATCACCGGAGCTGAGCGCCTCGGCTTCGGCCTCCATACAAAGGATTCTTCCACGTTTTTCGGCTTCCTGATTGACGCCACCTCTGAGCGTGATCTCGTCCGAAGCTGGATCAAGCACTGCACGGAGCGCTAGGGCTTTCGATCGCGCTGCATAATGCGAGGATTGCTCCACTTTTCCCCAGGAGCAATCCATGCGGACTGCAAAAGCCCCTACCGCTTGGCACGGTGCTCACCATCCAGGCGACTGGTGCAACCCATCTCTTCGCCTGCAGTTGATCAGTTGCACCCGCTCGCGGCTTTCCAGGTAAACAGCCTGGCGCGCTGTTTGATGATTAGCCCTATTAATTTGGATGATGCGTTTTGGCTGTGATGAGCCCCGGCATTCTGCAATGATTTGGCCACCCCAAACGTCGGAACTCTCTTGCTCATGCGTTTCTCTTCCTTGCCTCTTTGCTTGCTCGCGGCTGCAATCACATCAGGGTGCTCGACTCACTCCCAGCAATACTCTACTGGGAATCCTTTTGATGAACCCCTCGCCGCGCCTGAGGTTCCTTCCCGGGCGAGCGTACAAGCGCCTCCGACAAGATCCTCTTTGGCTGCTCTCCCACTCCCCGTTGAGCCGCAACCCTCACCTCAACAGATCAGATCAACACGAGATACGGATGTCCAGGTGTTCGCCCTGGGTGATGCGCCGTACACGCCCGTGTCAGTGCCCATGCCGGCTGAAGGTCCAAGTGACGAGAAATTGTCATCCCTAGACATGGGTTCCCGCGGCGAATCCGATGAGGTGCTACAGGAAGCGCGACGAGTAGGAGCTACTGGGGATGTTGCGGGCCACATTTCGCTGCTTGAGCAGGCCGGCTACATGGGTAACCCGGATGCGTTCTACGAGTTGGCCAAGATCTACCTGACTGGGGCCGGAGTGGAGAAAGCTCCGGATGCTGCAATTGGTTTCTTGAACCAGGCCATGAACATGGGCCACGCTGAATCAACCAGGGTGCTGGGTTGGCTTTACGTGATGGGTAGCGGAGTCGGCAAGGACCTGGCCTACGGTGAAATGCTCTTGGGCAAGGCAGCTGAAAAAAGTGTTCGAGCGCAACGTGAGTTCGGGATGGCCCTTACAAACCAAAGGGTTCCACACCTGAACGATATGGAGCGAGGCCTCGAGTATCTGAAGTTGGCTTCTTCAGCTGGGGATTCAGAGGCTACTAAGGCCTATGAGGCTGCATTCTCGCCACGTGCCGCTGGCCAGAACGTTGCGGCAACCAGCACCGGGTCCACCCCTTTGCTGGCCCCCGCTAACGCAGCCGCCCCACGCCAGGCTGTTCGAGATGGGGGTACAGGCCTAGAGGAGCGTGGCCGCAGCGGTGATACAACCGCGTTATATCAATATGCCCTCAACGTATCCTTGGGCCGTATTCGCACAGAGGGTGACCCCCAGTTCAAGGCCTATTGCTGGTACTCCGTTGCCGCAGCTCGAGGGTACGGACCTGCTAAGGAAGAGATGAAGTCTCTGGCTGGGATCAGGACACTGGCAGATAAGCGGTCCCCAGGGCGGATGGACGCTTGTATCGACGAGCTCAATGCGGCAATTGATGGGTACTAGTTTTCCGAACTCACTGCAGCGCGTCCGGTGACTGTGATTTGATAGCCACCGGTTGGCCGCTCCAATGCTTTTACGAAACCGACGCTCTCAAGTCGACGCAAATGGCGGCCTCCCAGAAGGGATTTCCGTGACGCATCGAGATTCCCGTCCAGAGCATTGCCCAGGTCGGCCGGAGTGCTGACTTTTCCACCGATCTGGTTCAGGGTTCTCAGCGCCAGCATATCCAATTCAGAAATGACGACATTCGCTGGCCCTCGCGAGAAGCTGTGGTTTGCAAGTAGGGGCGTTTTTGACTGGCTCATTATCGATTCTGCGATTTCGGGTCCGTGCAACTCTATACCCTCAGTATTCAGAGGCAAGTCATTCTGCCCTTTCGAAAATCATCATCTGGCCAGGAACCCGAAAGCAAAAAAAGGTAATACCGTTTTGGCTAGCCAATGGGCCGTTTATCGGCAACCATAGCGCCTGCAAGGAGCAATTCCATTTTCTAGAGGTAGAGTAAATGTCAGACAAGCCACTCCGTGTCATGATCGTTGATGACTCCCGTACCATTCGGAAGGCGGGCGAGGACTACCTGACTTCAGCAGGGTGTGAGGTGGTACTGGCTGAGGATGGTTTCGACTGCCTGACCAAGATCAAGGACTTCGAGCCAGACTTCATCTTTGTGGATGTCATGATGCCCAGGTTGGACGGATACGCTGTCACCGAGGTGATCAGATCCCATGCCGAACTCCAGAAATGCCCGGTTGTCATGCTTTCTTCCAAGGATGGGGTGTTCGATAAAGCAAAGGGCATGGCCGCCGGCGCAACGGATTACCTGTCAAAGCCATTCAAAAGCGACGACCTGATCGCTTCGATCACCAAGCACCATTCAGGTTTCAGTCCGACCTAAGGAATCAAGGGCAGAGGGTTGCCGTAAGGCCGGCTCGAGGGTTTTAACGCTCTGCCTCTTGAAATCCTGTTCTCTCCCGTTATTCCTGATCTCACAGGCCAAGGGCCTGATCCACAGGAGCCGAATACGACTCCTCTAATGATGATCGTTTCGGGAGTAACACCATGACTGAACCACTTCTCCGCCTCGCTTATTTCGCGATCGGGATCTACACCTTTGCCAGCGCCTTGATGACCAGCGAAATTCTTGGTCGCGCCGATACGCAGTCTGCGGTTGAAAAGCTGAGCATCGGTAGCATCTGGCTATCGTTCATTGCATTCGTCCTCATTGTTACCTGGGCCTCCAAAGAGGCTGCAGCTAAACCCGGTAAAAAAATGGCTGAGTCGTTCCTCCGGGTTTCGTACCTCACCATCGGCCTATTCTTCGGGACCTGCGCAGTCGCCAGCACCATGGCGTTGACTGCTTCGAATACTGCACTGCAGGATTGGTTCTGTGTCGGCGGCCTCTGGTTTGCCTTCATTACCTTCTGCGCGATCATGGTTGTGTCCAGCAAAGCTGGTCAGAATATGGGGCACAGCTCCACGGCCGAGGCGCATTCCGTATAGAGGTTTTGGGGTGATTTGATCGCTGGAAACTGTCAGAGTGAATTCTCATCCAGTTTGCCCAGCGAGGAACCATGGCAGACCAACATCACCCCCACCCAGCCTATGGCGGTATGGACGGCTATCGGGCCGTCCATCAAGCACTTTCGCGGGCTCTGGCTGAGCCCGCGGCCCAAGGAGATCATGCACACGGCGCTCGTGCGGGGTTCCTCCTCAAGCAGATTGCACCTCAGATTCATGCCTTGCAGGTTGAATCATTCACACAACACCTCCTAGATGCCGGCGTCCCCACCGAACTGCTGAACCAGCTCACCCCTTACTTGACTGTCGGAGCAAAGCAGCTCCCTGCAGTAGACGTCCTGGTGGGTGCTGTTGGATGAGGGATACATTGACAACTGCATGCAGCACCAGTGGGGAGCCAGGCGCGCTTCACACGGTGATCTCAGGAGCAGGCAAAGGCGATACCTATTACGTCGACAGCTCAGGTGCACTGGTACGACAACCTGCTGGCGATCCATTCTCTTATATCAGCCATGATGCTTCGGGTGCGTTCCGACTCGAGCGTAATGTCGACGGTGGTCGCGTAGAGAGCACGATCAAATTCCACAACGGGATCATCATATCCGTCAGCGCTGATAGTGGCCTTGGGCACTTCGGTTACCGCTTTGCGCCGACATGGGTACGACAGAACCATGTCGGCGAACACCAAGAGCAGCTGGAGCCCGCAGTCGCAGAGCTAGTTGAGCTAATCCTGGCGGTGCAAGCCGGTGATCAGGTAGATCTAAGAGCTGATACCAGGCGGGTGATGGTGGGGTTAGCACTTTGCTCACCTGAGCTGCTCGGGCCAATAAATCCCGCTGATGCCTGGGCGATGCTTGATACCACACACGTGGAGGCGATCGCCAGCTGGGCAAGGTAACCCGGAAATCGGATTCACCTCGTACACCAGGTCATCTCTAGGCCCTTGCCCCGACAAGTCTTCATGAAGGGCTTCTGCCACATCAAGGGTACGTATCCAATGGAAGCAATTTCTAAGGAGTGTACCCATGAACCTCTCACCTACTGCCGGCAACACAACACCTCAACTCGGCTTCGAATTCTCCTCACTCGGTACTACCCCAGTCGGGGTCAACAAGTGCGGATCTACCTCGATTTCTGATCTGGACTTGCCCAGCACTACCGACTTCGAGGTTGGTGATGCTTTGTCTCGAATGATTGTGGATGACCGGGTACTCCATATGGGGATTACGAACTGGCGGGAACTCTTGGATCGCGCGATCTCCCTTGGCCATACCGAGCTTTATCCATCGGAAGATGGACGCCAGGGACTGAGAACGCCGGGCTTCCGATTCGGTCCGATCCATCGCTTGCCAGAGCAAGGTCCGGAGTACGTTCTGCAGACGGTCAATCGTCAGCGCATGCAAGCGGCTTTGGCCTCTGGGGTACCACTCAAATCGGGGCGCGTTGCAGTGGATGACGTGATGAAGGTCGACCTGGTGATCACTGGCGATGGTATGCAGCTCGGGCTGTTCAATGGCCGGAAGTCAGTCGGCACACTCCCGCTTGCCTTTGATGCTATCCCGTTACCGGGACACTGTGGCGCCGGCGGCCAGGACTTCGTTGGCTCATCTCTCATGACGATGCTTTCTAACGCGTTCCCTGAGACCGATGCTCCTCTGATGCACCGCGCGACCGTCGCTGCCTATGCACAGATTCTCAAAGGGTTGGGCGGCGGGGGTGCAAAATGAGCCGCGGCTTTAATTTAGCGGTTGTCCAGCATCTCATCGAGATCAACCACCCCGATTTGATGGTTGGGCAAATGACGCCTCGCCTGGTTCGAGCTGCAGGTGACGCAATTTCAGACGTGCTGCTCGACGATGGTTTTCAGCTTCAGACGAGCTTCATGGACGGCCAGGATGTCGTGCACTGCTATCTCAATCCGCGCACAGGCGAGATACTGGATGACATTGGATTTTCGGTAGGCCTTGTGAACCATGGGAATGGTGGACCAAGCCTTTCCGTTCTTCTACGGACAGAGGCACCGCTTGAAGTCCCGCCCGCTGGATTCAGTGATCCGCTGAGATGCGCCAGAAGCTGGTACTTGCCCATGTACAACAGCGCCACTGTGAAGGAATTGCGCTCTGTAGCCGGAGCTGCGCACTTGGCCCCTTGCTTTGAGTGGCGCGCGGCGGCGTAGCATAGGATTATGGTCTGATGGGTGGACACGAATGAAAAAGAAAACTAGCAGGAAGAAACGGCCATTCAATGCACTAAGGGATGCGCGTAACAAGCTTGGGTTGTCCCAGGTCGAGTTAGCCGAGCTACTTGATGTGGCCAGGACCACTATCCTTTCAGCTGAGCAAGATACCCCTAAGCCATGGATGCCCATCGCTTGCCTGGGCCTGGGCAACTTGATGTTCGTGGATGAAAGTGTAAAACCCCTAAGCGGGGAGCGCTTTGCATCCCATCGCGAGCGGTTGGGGCTGTCGCATGCAGGGCTTGCTTCAAAGCTTGGCTTCGCCGAAAGCACCATCAAAACTTGGGAGCGAACAGCGCCGCCGGTGTGGGCTCACCCGGTCATGATAGGACTTACCGCTCTATCGTTAATGCAGTAATTACAGGTGTTTGATTTTCGTAGAGCCTTTTTGGGTTGGCATAGGTAGGTGGGACGTTAACCTGTCTCTCTTCACTCAACAAACCTGAGGCGCGCTCTGCGATGTGGTTCAAAAATCTCCTGACTTATCGAATGACCCAAGATGTTTCACTGACCTGCGAAGCTCTGGAAGAAGCCCTTCGCAGCAAGCCGGCCAGGAAGCCAGAGAGTCAAGTTTTACAAACAGTTGGCTTCATCTCGCCAAGCAGCAAGAATCCTGAAGCGCCCCTTGCCCACAAAGTTGAGGGTGTCTACCTGTTAGCCCTTCGGACCTATGATCGCTTGCTGCCGCCAAGCGCGGTTGCTGATGAGTTGGCAGAGAAGGTCGAAGAAATCGAGACCTCTCAGGCCCGCAAGGTCTACAAGAAGGAGAAGGATCAACTCAAGGACGAAATCATTCAGTCCATGCTGCCGCGGGCCTTCATCAGGAAAAAGACAACCTATGCTGCGTTGGATCTGGTGAACAAGCTGATCTTCGTCAACACTTCAAGCGCAATTGCTGCTGAAGCACTCCTGTCGACGCTGCGTGAAGTGGTGGGCAGCCTTCCCGTTCGTCCCGTTACCGTAAAAATCGCGCCCACTGCCACGTTCACCGATTGGGTCAAGAACGGCCAGGCCGCAGAGAATTTCTACGTTCTGAATAACTGCACCCTCAAGGATCCCGACGAGGATGGCGGTGAGATCAACGTCAAGAACCAGGATCTGACTTCAGATGAGATCAAGCAGCTCATCGCAAGTGGGAAGGTCGTGACCAAGATCAGCCTTGCCTACAAAGATCTGGTGAGCTTTTCCCTCAACGATAAGCTTTCGGTGCAAGGGCTTCGTTTCGAGAGCCTGCTGCAGGAAAAGGCCGTTCAGGATGGCGGTGACGAGAAGGATGGCCAATTTGATGCGTCGTTCTTGTTGATGATGGCTACCCTGAACGAGGTAATCCCACAGTTGCTCACCGTCCTGGGCGGCGAAGAAATTCCTCAAGGCCTTTGATATGGGGAGGCCCGTGTTCAGCGGGCCCTTCTGGTGAAAGCATGAACCACGCTGACCGCTTCATCTTGGACACGCTTCAAACCGACGAGCTTCCTGACAGCTTTACGCTCGAGCAGGTCCAGGACCTGGTCCGCTCTGCGTTCGAGCACTCTGCGGACAAACAGTCGGACCTGGATGAGGAGCGAATTCGAAATCTACGAGCTGCACTTCTCAAGATTGAAGAAAGCTCCACTGATACTGTAGCTGGCCTCACTGCCAGGAACGCAAGGCTGCAAGATGACGACTGAAACCGATCCCCTAGTGATTCCTGCCATCTCTCCGCTCGTTTGCGGGCTACTCGCCGGCGCGTCCGAAGGTTTGATTTCTCTGGCTGAACGATTAGTTACTGGGTTTAGTCACGCAGGCTTACCTGCAAGCCTTCAACTCCATGGCGACTGGGCCCAGATATCCGTTACTGCAGCCGAAGGTCCTGTGAGCTTTGCCATCATGGAACAGGAGGTCCCGGGTCTCAGTTCTGGTGCGCTCCCATTGCGCCTCGGTGTCAGCTTGGCCTTCGGCATTCCCTCGGGTGAGGCCCTGCTGCATAAGCCCGATACGTTCTTCTACCTGCCGGCTTCATTTTCGGTCGACCAACTCGTAGCGCTCTGCCGCGGTACCTTCTCTCCGCGACAGTTCACGGATCTGCTCAACTTTTCGGTTCGTCATTCAATGTCCGCACCGAGAGATAGGTTCCCAGCCTCGATTCTTCTGATGATCGCGGACCGGACCCAGGTTCACACGGTTGGTGAAAAGCACTTTGAGCTTTGGACGCAGTCCCGCGGAGTCATTGATATTGTCCAGCTGAGGGCCACTAACAATCCCCACGAAGCGGCGGCAGAGGCCAAGGAGATGGGGTATGACCCTACGATTTATCGTTGCCAGTCGGGCGCTTTCGTCCCCTTCAAAATCACCGATGGCGGACCATTTCTATGATCGGTCTGCGGGCGAAATTGCTAGTGGGGTTGATGTGTCTGGGCGCTGGCGCGGCCCAAGCAGCAACAGTGACTACCCTTAAAAAGCCAGTTCAAACTGCACTGAAGGCGGACTCGATCGTATGCACCCACCCAGAGTCCCTGTATCTGATCTACGAAGGCAGTTCGATCGCATTGGTCGGTGGTGGTAGCGAAGCATTCCAGGCCTATTTCACCGCAGCCGGGAAAGTTTTCGAGGCACGGTCTGAATGCTTGGTGCAGTCAGAGAGCATATCCGTGAACGTCGAGGCCTACGCCACGCTCAATAACCCGCTGAAGGCTGAGCCTGTTGTCTACGGTCGATTCGGGGTCAAGGGATCTGATAACAAGGTTTGGGCCACGATTGGGAATCTTCCAGCATTCGAAGCTGAGGGGCTGCGAACTGGCCTTGTGAAAAGGGCGACGCCCCAAGCGGCAACGACGAAGTAAGCGCGACCAGAGCTTCACAGTACCTGGTTGCGCTCTGCTTTACGTCAATGCGGTCGTGATGATCACGGCCGCGTGTCCCCGCTCACTTTATTGCGCAATATTCCTTGAGCTCGGCGATCCTCGCATCCGAGTAGATGTCACCCTTTGGAATCTTGCGAGTCTCCGTCCGCTCAGTGGTCTGAGTAATACCTGGGATGCCATCGCTAGCCTGCGTGATTTCATACACGATCCGAACGTCGTGGCACGGTTGGGGGACGCACCCCTTCTCGGACGAACAGATTTTAGCGGCCTTCTCTACATAGGCTTCTGTCTGCCGGCAAACGATCGTCGAAAAACCTGCCTTGCAAGTAAAACCCTCAAGCTTGAGGTCATTCACGAGATCGGCGGTTGAAGGACTGGGGTCGTTAATCCACGCTGATGTGCAGCCTGACAAGGAAGCTACTGCGACCAGTAGCAGACCTGCCGCGGGCTTACGCACGATCGGTCTCCGCTTGGCGCTGGGCTTGGATCCGCTGATAGATCTCCTCTCGATGCACCTCAACGTCGGTGGGTGCGGTGATCCCCAAGCGGACATGGTTACCATTGACGCCCAATACTGTAATGGTGATGTCATCACCGATGTTCACGGTTTCGCCGATGCGGCGGGTAAGAATCAGCATGGAGCCTCCTATTAGCTGATGCGACCATATCCCCTGGCCCTCACGGATGCACGCCAAAATAGGGCTCCGTAATTCACGCACAAATGGTAAGTGAATTACGGCACCCCATTTTGGCGTGCATTCGTATTTTGAGCCGTTATCCTCGAGAGCTGAACTGTTTTCGAGATTCAAACTGTGCAGATTTCGCTCAAGAAGACCACGCTGGCCCTTGCAGCCCTGGCACTAGCTGTTGGTGCATATGCAGCCCTGAAGCCCGCCAACTCACCACAATCTATGTCAGTTCGCCAGGTTGAGGACGCCGACACGGTCAAGGCAGCTATCGTGAACGGATTTGCCAGTGCACCTGACGCATTTAATCTCCCGGCTGCATCGCGCCGGCTCGCCTACTCCAGGCTAGATGGTTACGCCGTCTGCACCTCATCAGTCGAAGCGACCGCAGCCCAGTACATCGAGGTGTCAGAACTGCTCGATAAAGCCGTGAAGCATGTGGCCCAGTTTCAGCGCGCAGTTAACGGAGTAATGGATTCAAAAATCGGGATGACTGATTGCGATTTCCGGGTCATCTCGGCCATCGGCCGGGTAGCTGTTGGGCACTGAACTCGAAAACGTGAGTGTCGACTCAGTCTTACCAACGACACCTCCACATCATTCACTGGTGAGCGCGCTCACCACTTAGGCTTTAACCACCACGATGCTGAATCTGCATTGTGGGGTGCAAGGGTAACCAAGCATGGATCACAGCAGCCCAACTACCGATCAGCTCCCAGGTTTAGAGCGGGTTCCAGTCACAGTCGGCCAGCCCGAGAATGCCAATTCTGCTCGGGTGCGCAGCATGCAAATGCGCAGCTCCCAACGCCGGCTGGGCACCACGGCACAGGGTGAACTGTTTAACCCCTATGAGATTCGGTTGGGGGATGCGGACCATAGCAACCTGGTTTCGATCTACGATGCGCTACCCCGTTTCAGCTGGGCATCGAAGACGGTTCGCGATATGAGCCAGATGACGACTCAGCTTGAGGGTAGCCTCAATGGCCAACCCTTCCGCGTAATCATGAAAGCTGTGAGCATGGAACTGCCGGTTAAGGTCAAGGGCAAGGCCACAGGCCAGATGGAATGGGTTGGGTTGTACCCAGGCAGCCGCGAGGAGTGTGTCGAGGAAGCCCTTCGTAAGTTCAGCACCCAACCTGGGCGATTTAACGAAGCCGAATGCTCAGTGCGGTTTAGCCTCTATGACCTGCGGAAAGAGCTTAAGTCGGTCGGCCACACCTACACCTACGATGAGCTGCGCCAGGCCCTGGACATCCTTGCTAAATCCAGCCTGACAATCCAGACCCGGGCTGCGAACGGCGACAAGATTGACATCACCTCCAACTATCTTCCCCTCCTCTACCTGCGAAGCAAGAACAAGAACAGCAAGGACTACATCGAGGTGAAGGACATCTCGGACGCTGACAAGGGGGATGCAACTCTCTGTATGGCAGTCCTCCACCCCCTCATTTCCAGAGGTATTGAGTGTGGTGACTTCCGGCTCTACCACTACGCCACATCGATGCGACTGACGAATAGCCTGGCCAAGATTTTGAACCGTGAGCTGTCCATGGGGTGGCGCAACGCCTCGCCAGCTCATCCTTATCGGTTCCACCTGGTCGAATTCCTCAGCAATACGGCGAGAGGCCTTTCGAAGCGGATGCCCGAAGATTTTCGCGCTGTGAATATCGCCCTGGCTGAACTGGTGAAGGAAGAGGTCCTATCGAGCTTCAAGTCCACTCCCATCAAGAAGCTCAAGGGTAAGGGGGCGATCGACTACGTGTACGAGGTTTTGCCGACCAACAAGTTCGTCAGCATGATAATTGAGGGGCACCGCCGGGAAAAAAGCCGGGAACTCGCCCTCAGTGCCTAGCCCTGGCCCGCCATGTCACTCAAGCCCGCTCTGCGGGCTTTTTTGTGCCCGCGCGTTGATGTCAGGTAGTTAGGATTGGCTCACGATACTTTCCACGCACCAATGCTTGGTGCCCTTTCGCGTCGGCTTGAAACAGGGGGAGGCTCAAGCCCTTTAACGGGTAGTGACCCGCTGGTGGGGCCGCGCCGGCATAGTCAGGATTGGTACACTTTTGATCGTCACAGTTATGTTGGCTGCTCGGCGGTTCTGGTGCTGCCCGGTTCAGGATGGTGCCTAAACAAATGCGGCATCCACACCCCCCCTTACCGCAAATGATGAAGCAATCCTGACTAGTAGCCATCTACCTGTTGCCGGAAACGGTGCTATCGATAGTCAGGATTAGTGCACTTTTCTACTCCATAACCTGCCCACCGGCACTCCGTTCCAGCAACGGGTCGGAGGAGTCACCGGCCCGGACAGCCTGAGGAGCGCCACTATGCACTTCAAGCGCGACGGCGACTCCTGTTCCTCTACATCGTTTGCTTCGAAGGCGGGTGTCAGTCAGGACAGAGACCATGCGGCAATGACAGATCGCAGAGACCTGGGAAGACCCCTGGCCTTGTAGAGGTCCGGTAAACCGGATAAGCGCACGATTCAGTCCCCGTCGCTGGCGCTGAATTGCCCGCATGTAGTAAGGATTGATGCACGATTAGGAGGGTGACGTGTAATCAGGATTGGTTCACGATTCTCAGGGTCCAAGCACGAAAGATCGCATCAAACGGCTACCTCGTTCAGTCGCAACTCATAGTGATTCCTGGCGGCACAGCGTTCAGGTGCCACAGAAAAAGTTAGGATTGGTACACGATAGATGCGGCGCTATGGACGCCCGATACCTAAGCCTTGCCCCTTCTTTTTCCTGAAGGTGAGCGGCGAGTTCACTGCGATCTACCTTATACAGTAGTCAGGTATGCTTCACGGTTGTAGTGAGGATTAGCCCACCCGAACATTTTATGTCTAGTTATCCACAGAAAAGGGGCAGAAAAACCAACCTGACCTAGTAAGGTTTAGTTCACGGTCGTCTTCACGGTAGGCAGGATTAGTTCACGATCAGGTTTCATACAGTAAGGATTGGCCCATGTTTTTATCTGCCGAAATCCCCTCTAGTCAGGTTTGAACCACGGTAGACGTCAGGTTTAGTCCACGTTGAGTCTCTCAAGCCCCCGGCCCTGCTGGGTTTCGTCGATCCTTCCTTTCTGCTTCCTTTTCCTATTCATTCCTTTGTTCTGACCGGTTCTGGCACGCGCCGGATTGAAGGTAAATGCCCTCACTTCACTGCGAGGATTTACCCATGCAAAGACTCACACCCTACGGCTGGTTTTCAGTCACCTGCTTTGTTGCAGGTGTGCTCTTAGGGAGCTTGGCAATTGGCTTCATGTTGCTTACATCTTCGCCTGTGCCAATTGGGGCAACGCTCATAGCCTTTGCTGTGGCTTTTTCCCCTGTCTGTCTTATGGCCCTGCTGATCTCACGCATCATCCCTATGATGGGGTGGTTACTAGCCCCAAGCCTTACGATGGCAGGGTTGGCTGTGCCACTGGACTTTGCCTTTGCTTGTCTCCTGGGAAGCATGAGTGAGCGTGCCCTACAGCTGACAATAGTCGCTCTCACCGTTATCGCCATCCTCTGCTTACGCAAGCTCTTGGACCCCGCCACCGTCAGAATGAACATTCGCAAATTCCGCGCAAAGCCTGATGTTTCACCACGCCCCGCCCTTGGAGCTTCCACACAATGACTACCAACTCCCCAAATGCATCCATGGATCAAACCTTACTAGGGCGCTCGAAGAAGTGGTTGGCAAGCGAACCAACCCTCCTGCAAATCAAGGCTGCTCTCTCAGCCATGGTCGCCAAAGTGGCTAAAGGTGAGTTGCCTGACAATGCAGACTTTCGATCCACGGCCGACGAGCTCATTCAGTGCTATGTAGATCGTGAAGGGGACCTGGCGGACCTGCCTCAGATCCCGGAGGTGATCAGCCAGGAGCAATCTTCAATTACTGTCCCCACGCCTGTCGCGCCGGCGGAGTTCGACTGTGGGAGCCTTCACCCTGACGGCGAACCAGCTGCTCCGCTGAGCTTGGAGGAGAAGCGGCGAAGGCTTCTGATTATCAAGTCCTCACTGGTTCGACCAGGAGGATTCTGATGAACCCGCTTGAACTAGCGAAGGCATGGCTCTCTGATGAGAAGCCCAGCACGGAGGAGATTCAGCAGTCGATCGACAACCTGTGCCATCAGGTCGCTCGCCCTCCGGCCGGTGTGAGTGTTGAGCAACTGCAAGCCGCGATTGCTCATTTGATGGGGGTGATTGGCAGGGACCTTTCGGAACTAGTGCTTCCAGAGGCCCCGCCTAAAGCTGAATTGGATCTCGGCCCCTTGGGCGGGCAAGACGATGACGCTGTGACCCCTCTGAGCCCCGCAGAGCGACGACAGCGCTTTGAAGAGCTCAAGATCGATCTAAGCGCTCCGTTCTAGTCTCCTGCCCTCTTACGCCCTTTCAGGGGCTCAGAGGGCAGTGCCGGCACAACTGACGCCTCAACCAAGAGGTCAGCGTCGAATAGGCGCATGATTTCTTTGAGGTTGGGATCTTTCAGCAGAAGGGCCAGGGCTGGATTCGTTTTCGATATCACGGCCCACGCCTCTCGTTTGTGTTTCTCAGCGAGCCCGCTGAGCATCACGTATCTCTCCCCCCTTGGTACCACAGGCACCGAGAAGGTGCTCATCCACGGGCTTTCATTCTCATCAGACATGGCGCACCAGCGATCGTTGACCTGTGTCCACTGTGCCGTGTTTTCCTCCTGCAGCAAGTCGAAACATAGCCATGGAATTCGGAGGGCGTGTTTTGGATTGTCTTGTCTGGCCTGGCGGTTAGAATCGGCTGAATCATGGGCTAAGACTGACCGCTAACATGGCAACTGCACTAATTCTCACCGACAACGCTGCTGAGGCGTTTCATTGCCAGCAGATCCTCACAGATCTATTCGACAAGGTTCGCGCCTGCAATACCGTGGGGGGAGCGGCCAGAGAATTAGCTGAATCCAGTCCAGACCTGGTCATTGTGTTTGGCTTGCAGGGGTTCAGTGGTCAGGCATCAAAAGCTGCGGCCCAGGTGATCTCCGGGCCGATACCTACAGTGCTCATGTGCCCAGGCCTCCATGTTGTGGGTAGCACTGATCCTGAGCGGTCTGTACGCGTAGTCCCTCCGCTCAATCGGACAAACACTTTCAAGGCACTCGACGCGCTCGGCCTGGCCGGGCTCGTGAAGCCAATTCACCCTTAAAAGATCGCCGCCTAGCCGATTAAGGACATCCATGCTTAAGCCACTGTTCAGCGTTGCTGCACTCTGCCTCGCTATTGCCGGCTGCGCCAGCAAGCCCGAGTTCAATCACAACACTTACCAGTACGATTCAAAGCAGCATTCGGGGACTGTTTCTGTCTCTGAAACCACGAATGTGCCGAGTGAGCAGTGCACTGATCGGTGGCGCGACGAGCGAACCTATCAGCCGTCAGGTGTCCCCCAGCTCACGGGCTTCCGACTGGAGATTCAAATCCATGACCAAAGCGCTGATACCTACGGGAACCTGATCAAAGTAGAGCTCCCGTCAAATCACGGCAGAGACGTGGTGGTTCGCGACTTCCAAAAAGACAAGACCCTCATGCTTGGGGTTGACAGCAATGGCTTGGTCAAGCAGGGCGATCTGTTCTTCTTCCCCGAAGGCTATTTCGTCCGCGCGGCTCAGCCTCAGTTCAATGAGGACGAAGTGAGCTTCTGTCTTGGGGTTGACCGCACATACGTCCCGGATGCCGACCTGAATTCCCCTAACCCCCTGATCCGAATGGACCGCCTCAATGTCCGCTTCATTGCTGAGCCAGGGGTCGAGAAGACCTTTACCTTCGGCTCGATCCAGCCGGTGAGCGTTTCTGTTCGGGCGGTACCACTGTGATCACGAAATCTGTTCTGGTTTTTGAACCAGGTCTCGGTGTGGCCATGTCGATTGATGGCCTGACCGCTATCGAGCTGGCGCAGTACGCCATGGGGCATTACGAAAGTCTGTTCAAGACACTTCCGGTGACTTACCCGGAGGGTAAGACAGCGTTCCTCATCGACGTGCTCTGCAACGGTTATACGGAGTGCGAGCGTGTCACGGCGTGGTCTGGCGTCCCTGAGGTGATCGACTTCGATTTTGAGAAGTATCCACCCACCACGAAAGCAATGCTTGATCACGACACCTTCGGTGACGTGCACGCCCTCAAGCACATCATGATCAAATTCACTAACACCCTTTGAGGTTTCACCAATGCGTTGGATTGGTTTCACGCTCTGTCTACTCCCATTGGTAGCTCACGCAGCGCCTGAGCTACAGGTGTCTGTTGCTTCGGGCAGTGAGGTTCCACAGGCATTCAAGTACGCCATCGACGGGGCCAAGTACGACCTTGATCTGCGTGACAGCCACCGCTATCAAGCAGCGTTCAAAGACACTGCAACCAAGCGTGATGTCTGCCGCGAGGGTGAGTACAAGACCGGGCTTCTGCTCACGCTGCGTTCATTGCCCAAGACCGGCGATGGAGCGCAGCCTGTCGAGATCATCGGTCAGGTATCCAAGCTTGATGGTGTGACAGATGGCCAGCGCTTCTCCTGCGGCTCCAACCAGGTCGTGAAAATGAGTAACCAGGCATTCTCCGACACGGTTCAGGTTGAGCCTAATCGGACCAAAGTCGTAGTCATCGACGGCAAATACACGGTCATCCTCAAAGTGCTGTGACAATCCCTTAAGGCGCGTGCTGGGGGCTCAAACATGTGGCAATACTCCCGCGTTGACCATCTCCGCCCCCAAGCGGTCTGTTTCTTCTGCAACAGGCCGCTACGCAGCCTGAAGGGCATTGTGATAACTGACGGCACACTTGAGGCCAATGCCGGCCCCAATTGCGCTAAGAGGATGCTCGGGCCACCAGAGGAGCGGCTGCTAGATGTAAGCCGCCTGGCGCTCCTGGTTGTATCTGACAGTGACTTCGATACCGATTCCCCAACGCTTGATGCAGCCGCAGCTTCAACTCCTCAGTTGGTTTCTGTCTCCCAGGCTGCACTGCCGAACCGTGGTCCACTACCTCCACTAGACAGATTGATTCAGTACCTCAGGCTCCGGTACGAATGCATGGGGGAGTTCTCCCATCATCGCTCATCCCTTCTCAACGATGCCTATGACGCTTTCACCCTGCATGGCGAACTGAGCGAGGAGCAGAGGAAGCGTGTGGCCGGGACCATTCGGAATGCGGCCGAACTGAACCTGATTTTTAGTGAGGCCAACGTCAAGCGCTGCATCGGCCTTAATCATTGGCTGCATGAGGCAGTGGCGCACACGCATTCTGATCGCCGTGGGTTTCTCGAGGCGATGCTTAGAAAGCTCCACTCGCAGTGGTTTTTGACCGCAGGGCAAATCGCCGCTGTCAACAAGTGGGGGAAGCAGCTGCGAAAGCGAGTGCATACATTCCCCCACCTCGACACTGAAGCCTTTGTGGGCGTACGTCTCCCATCGTTCATGCAATCCAAGAGCAAGGGAACGTAGTGCGACCGACAGCGTAAAGTTGAGCGTTTAACTGCCACTGAGATTCGAGGCGGGTGGGGTTCTGGCACACGACCTTAGGCCTAACAATTTGCCCATCCAAACAGAACGAGCCCTTTACCGTGACCAACCTCAATCACTCCGCAATCGACATCGATGTTGATCCTTCCCTCAATGGTGTTCGCATCCCACTGGATCAAATCCGGCGCAATCCTAAAATCGACCCTCGTAAAGGCCGTAACAAGGCACTTTATGCTCAAATGAAGCAAAGCGTTCGGAATCAAGGCGTCCTCCAAGCAATTCTGCTACGCCCAACTGGCGATGCGAACGTCCCGTATGAGGTGGTCTTCGGCAATACGCGATACGACATTTCGGTCGAACTGGAACTGGCTGATATCCCCGCGATAGTCCGTGAGATGACTGACGCAGAGGCGCGGCGTGCTGCTACAACCGAAAACCTCCAGCGTGCCGACCTCACCCCTCTTGAGGAGGCATATGCAGCTGTCACCACTCTGGAAGATGAAAACAACAATCACGATGAAGCATGTCTGATCCTTGGGTGGAACCGTCAAAAGCTCGACTCCCGAATCCTTCTGTCAAAGTGCTGTGACGAGGTCGCTGAGGCGCTCGTTCAGGGTGAGATCAAGCTCGGCCATGCTGAACTGCTAGCTCCTATGGTTCCTGAGGATCAGCGTACTATTTGCTCGCGCATCATTGAGCGGAAAATGAATGTAGCGGCCACCCGTGAGCGGCTCATTCAGTTGTCCGGGGTCATTGCCAACGCACCCTTTGATACCACCGAATGCCAAACCTGTGAGCACAACAGTTCCCGCTACGGCGATCTGTTTAGCGCATCGGTAGGTGACGCTAAATGCCAGAACCGCACCTGCTGGGACAAAAAGACGTCCAGCCTCATTGAGGTGAAGCTGATTGAGGCGAAGCAGGAGTATGGGGTTGTACATACCGACCTGACCCTCCCAGATGGCGGATACGTCCTGCTAGAGGACAAGGGGCAGAATGGTGTTGGTGTTCAGCAGTTTTCAGCCTGCACTGGCTGCGAAAACTATGGTGCAGTTGTAAGCACCAAGCCCGGGCAAGAGGGCCGGATTGTGGGTGGACACTGCTTCAACAAAAGCTGTCACGCTGAGCACAACAAAGCCTATAAGGCGCTCATTCAAGCCGCGACCGCTGCCCCAGCAGCAAGTCAAGGACAGGCGGCTGGTCAAAGCCAAGCCCCGACAGCAGCAACGAATGGTGCAGTCAAAGATGCGGCCAGCAAGCCGGGGTCTACCGCGCCAGCAAAGCCGCAAGAGGTCAAGAAGGCAATTAAGCGTGAGGCATTCAGTCTGTTCTCGCAGATGGGCGTGAAGGCAATTCACGGGAATATGTCCTACGCATTGGCGATCAGCATTGTCTCGATGTACCTCGAAATGCGCTCCGATCTGCCGAACGAATTGCTGGCACGCATGCAGAAGGTGATTGGCCTCCCGAGCACAATGTATGGCCATGAGCGTGCTAACGCTGAAGCCGCGCTGGCCATGAAACCCGTCGAGGAACTGCAGAGTTACCTGAGCCAACTTGCGGCATGCACAGTGTTCCGTCGCGACATTTCTGACCAGTTCCAAAAGTCGATTCCAGGTGCGCAATCCCTCGCCTTCATCCAAGCCGCAGGAATGGACCCAGTCGATCATTTCAAGATGACAGAGAGTTACCTTAAGGCACTCACCAAAGCAGGTGTTATTGCTGACTGTAAGGCCAGTGGTTTCGATGTGAAGTATGACGAGGTAAAGGGTGAAAAAGAGTTCGCAAAACTCACCGCTGGCAAGTCAGACGAACTGATTAAAGCGGTGCTTGCTTTCACTGAATTCAGCTGGAAAGGGTATCTGCCAGAAGCCATGAAAATTTCCGCCTATGACGGTTCTGCCACAGCTTAATCGCCCCCAAACTGGCTCCAACTTAACGAGGAACTACTTACATGAGCACTTTTCTTCAATCCGTAGGCGCGGTACTCACTACCGGCCTTAAAGCTACCGTCCAGCTGGAAGGGTTGGCCGATGGCAACATCAAACTGATGTATACCCCCGAGATCGGGCCTACCCCGGAGAACGCCAGCGAAGCTGTTGTGCAGCTGCGTGCCGCTATCTCGAAACCCATGGTTGTGAGCGGCGCGCCTGCTGAGATTGAGGAGGCATTCGCCACCTTGATCTCAAGCAAGGCCGCAGTGGTTGCCCGTGGCTTGAGCGCACTGGACGAAATCGAGCGGCTCGCTAACGCAGCTGTTGGTGAGGCAAAAGCGAAACCATCGGCGACTCCACCAGCCGCCTCAGACATCCGCGATGATGATGGTGAAGAAGGTGACGAAGGCGAGGCTGAAGCCAGCGGGACCAAACCATCCAACGCTCCAGCACCTGCCCCAGCAGTGCCTGGTGCTGCTGCATCGCAGTTCTAAGGGGGACTTATGACCGTATCCATTTTGACCCTCAGCCGCGTGTTCCGCTTCTCTGGCCGTGATCTGCCTGATCCTGATCCGAGCCTCGAGCCGAAGGATGTGCTCAAGCACTACGCACGGCAGTTCCCCCGCCTGAATGGTGGCAAGGTAATCGACCCAGTCAACGAAGGAGACACGCAGGTCTATGAGTTCCGACAAGGCAATTTCGGCGACCGCGGTTAGTCCGGTCGATCAACTCAGGGCGTGGGCGGGCGGTGCAGCCGCCTCCCCTTCCCAAGCTAAAACCAACGAAAGCTGCCTTGATCGCAGCCAGCAGGTCAGACTGTGGAATCTCTTGCAGAAATCAAGCAAACCTGGAGTCCTCTCCAATTCCCAAGTGCCCCGCTGAGTGCGCTGACGATTCCGAAGGTGACTGCGGCGGTCCAAAGTGGCATCTCTGCCATTTTCATGCACGAGCGTGGCTATCTGGTCGATCATCAAGGGCACAGCGCTATGTGCCTAGAAGCGCTGCAGGGAGGGCTACTCAACGACTCAGACCTCACCCCGCTTGAGCACTACCCGAATGGCTATGGGCTGCACCTGGTCACTAAGAAGCTGGTCAAGGGCATCGAGTCCAGAATCGAGTTCACACGCGATGGTGCGCTCCCTGATGCGTCAAGGATCGATTATGAACTGTCCCGCGAACTCGTAGACGTCACATATGCATCGGGTATCGCATTAGCCGTTGCCGAAGCAGGATTGCTGCACGATTCTGTCTTGGCACCGATCATCAGTCTTGGCTCTGATTGTGGCTACGATTTGTTGAATGCGGCTAAATCTGCTCTTGATACCCTGTGGCCTGAAGCCCAGCGCCAGAGCCGTAACGTTTCTAAAGGCGAGGTGTTCACTCACACCCCCTTTAGCGTAACGATCAGCGGCAATGAACTCCACTTGGATGCCTTAGACCGGAACTGCTTCTATCTGTCGTGGCCCGAGTTGACTCAAGATTTCTTGGAGATGCATATCCTGCTGTCCAAGACCCTTGATGCAATGAACACCTACATCATGCCATTCCATACCCCGGCTTCAGCTTTTGGCTGCTGGGGGCAATATAGCTTCGCTATCTCGGAAAGCTATGAAGGTGTCAAAGACGAGATAACCGGAAAGTCACAGAAAGAAATTCTCGAGTTTCTCACCCAACTCGAAGACCACACTGATTTGGGATGGCTTGCGGAAGACCTGGAGCCTGATGCAGATGACGATTCGGAGTTGGAAGCCTTCGAGCGCGTAGCCGCCACCCTATGGCAGATGGATGACGTTGAGCGGAATTTCAAATATCACCTAGCCCAAGGTGCTGATGCGGAGAATGGAAAAGCAGAGCTTTCTGAGTTGCTGCTCCAAGCTCAAGAAATTAGCGGTAGTGACACCAAGCACTCTGCTCTGGCTGTGGTTCTTGCGGATGCGCTTGAGGCATGTCTGATGCGTTTCGACGGCCACACTCGCATCGACAGCTTGATTCCTACCGACGACGAAGGTGATGAGGACTCTGGCGGATACGAGACAAGCCCCAACCGATTTTTCGATTGCGTATGGGTTCTCGCTGATGAACGCCATGAAAGACTTCACATCGACGCGGTTCAAAGCCTCAACATCGAGGTCGAGGAGAATGGTCCGGGATCGGCGATATTGCCATTATCTTCGGGGGAGCTGGTGGCACAGGTCACCATCCCGATAATGGAGAGAACTAATGAATGCCTAGCACTGCTACGGCGGATTCAACTCTCTCTAGAGGAACCAACCAATGCTTAATTCTCAAGTCAAAGCCCGCGCCCTGCTCGCTTTCCACCACCTGAAAACTGGGCGTCTCGACTTCACCAGTCACGAGGTCATTGAAGCGCCTGTCGAGGGTGGGTTCACCCTCGGGGCTGGCCGGGCGTTCTCGGAGGAGGACAAGGAAGGGTTTATTGACATCCTTCTGAACGTTGAGGCTGAGATTGAGTTCATCGACACGCGGGTTCTGGTCAAATTGCGCACCATGCTCGTCTGGTACAACGCCCCTCAGGTGATTGACATCCAGTTCCAGGGCGCCATTCACACGGCCCCAATTCCGGGTCTGATCTACATCGCGACCCCCGGTAAGCTGCGCTGCTTCGCCTACAAGGGGAAAGCGCGTCCAAAGCCCGAAACAAAGCTCTACTTGGCACCGCTGGGCAACATGTACAAAAGCGGCTCCTTTTGCACCGGAAACTGTGATGTTCCGAAGGAGCACAACATTGCCAGCATTCCCGGATGGGAGAGGTTCGTACTGCACTGCACCAACACCCATATGGGCACAAAGACCCTGAAGACTCCAACCGAGTACAAAGACGTTATCGCTTTCTACGAGAACCTGAGCGACACCAAAGCAAAGTCGTTTCCATCATCTGAACTGATGCCTGCAGAGGGCAAGACTGGTCAAATCACTCTCCGTGATGCTCTGGCACTGGGAGGTGAGGAATGATGGCTTCTACTCAGTCGACTCTTTCGTCCCCGCGCTACAAGGCCCCTAAGAGTTGGACAAGCGGCCCAATTCGTATTGTGGTTTTGGGCGCTGGAGGGAACGGCAGTGAGGTGGTGGACTGCTTGTCCTCGATGCACTGCGCCATTCGGAGCCTCGGGCACCCTTATGGCCTTCATGTAACCATCATCGATGATGCACTGGTGCGTGAATCGAACCTTGTGCGCCAGCGCTTCTGGCCGTGCGATATGGGCCAATACAAAGCTGTAGTATTGGCTAATCGTTACAACCTGAACCTGGGCCTTGAATGGGTGGGACTTCCCCATCGCTTCCCGAGTGAACCTACTCGCTTTGCTGTGGCAGGAGCAGACCTCATCATCTCCTGTGTCGATGTGAGTTCAGCCCGTGTAGCTATTGGGGAGTGTGCCAGCCTTAAGCACAACGCTATGTGGCTCGACATGGGGAACGGGCATCGCCATGGACAGGTGGTATTTGGGGCGCTGCGGGAGAGTGAACGTAAGGTTTACCCCAATGTACTGGATATCTATCCTGAAATTCGCGATATGGCTGATAGCAATACAAAGTCCTGTTCAGCAGCTGAATCCATCGCTTCACAGGACTGCTTGATCAATCGCACGGTGGCTACCGCTGCGATGAACATCGTATGGGAATTGCTACGCACTGGTTCGACTGATCGGAATTGGATCACCGTGAGCTTGGAAACCGGCGAGCAACAAACCCACAGCTTCCCTTCCTAGCCCTAGAACAGGGAAAGTTGATTCTCCTCGTAGGTAAGCCGCTCTGAGCAGTGGGGCGGCTGAGACGCGATTTGAGACGCCCTCACCCGAGCTAACATCCCTTGCCGAAGATCAGACACGAAGGCCGCTGCGCAAGCGCGGCAGATGTTGAAATCCTGTAAGACGGCTACGTCTTCATCGTCTACTTCCCCAAGCACCTCGCTATCCGCTACTGGCATGCGGCACAGGACCAATCGAGCCCTAAGGGTCGGAAAGGTACTTGCCATGGCAAGGTGTACCTGCTGTTGCTTGACGAGCATCACCAGGGTATCGCCTTCTAGAACTGCATCTTGCGCCGTTATTGCTTGGTTCACGGATCGATCACTTGAGGGAGACTCATGGCGAGTATAACGTCGAGCGCGCATCCGTCACTGCAATCATCCCTCCCCTTTTCATCCTTGGCTTCCAACCAAAAAGACCAGATTGGTGCAGTCCTTGGCCACTATTAGGTTAATAGAGGAGCCGTCATGTCTGTAGCAATCCACTTCTACGATGCCGTTACTGCCGGCAAGGCCCCGGCGGAAGGCCAAATCGTGCGCTATGACTCGCTAATGTGTGACGAGAGCAGTGCATCCCAACCGCTGGAAATGAATATCTGCCTTCGCAATGATGTCCACGTTGACTTGGAAGCTGCAGCGGAATCCGAGCTTGCGGCAATGGATCTTATGTCCGGTGAGAGTGAGCTGTCCTGGGCGAAGGTTGTTCATGCACACCTGACCCGTCCAGATTGCCTCCACGTTGGCTTTGGCAACACGACCAGGGTGGACCCTTTCATCCGATTTGGCATGTATCGCAACCTGTTGCCCTATCCCTGCGTCGGGTTCCCAGCGAATAGCCATTTCCTCGATCTGGATACGCTCGTTCGCGCCATACACCTACTCAGGCCAGAGGAGTTTCCATGGCCTCAGAGCCCGGATCCGACTCGAGGGGCGGCGCTTCACCATTTCCTGATGTGGGAAACCATAGTGCTCGGGGGCAACAGAGCCGGCCGGGTGTGTGATCTACTTGTAGAGGCATCCGCTGCATGTCCTAAGCTCGTTCGGCACGCTCTGAATCACACCTCAGTTGAGAGCATCAAAAGTGCTTTGGGATTGGATCGAGGTGAGGTGAGCGACCTTGAAAGTACTACGCCAAGTATTCTGGTCCACCCGGCAATTCACAGCCCGCGATCGTTTGTCCTTGGCATGCCGGTGGGTGTTGACATTACCTACCCCGACATTCTGTACGTCGCGGACCTTGAGGCCGACCTTACGAGCCTTTGCGATCCGAGTGTTACCTCATACCAGGACCTTGTAAGGACGAACGCCAGGCAGGCATCAAGACCGCTGGTCAAAGTGCCTCTGAACCGCTTTCCATTTTGCGCGCCCTTGTCAGCGATCAGGCCTGCGGATGCTAAACGGCTCCAGGTCGACGTTAACCAGGTGAAGCGCAGCACATCACAGCTTCGTGCCGCCGGCCATCTGCCGGCGCGACTCAAGGATGTCCCAATCCTTGAACTCGCATCACAGCCCTCTGATGTTTACCACCTAATGTGGGCCGGAGACTTCTCAACAAGAGACCAGGCGCTGATGGTGGAACTCCATCGCAGCCATGAGAGTGAGTGGCTCAGTATTGCTGCCAGAGCAACTGACGGCCGATTCCGGGATCTTGTCGTACGGTTGTTGAGCAGGGACGCTCCAGAGCTTCTATCTGAGGTTCAGCGGGCAGAGTGCCGCAAATACGCCCTTTCAAGGGTTCCTGGTGATTTCGATACACCACTTTGGGTGGCGGAGATTGTGAAACAAGCTCAAGATGCAGGGCATGCTAGTAGTGCTGCAGCTGGCCTTGTCCAGCTCCACGAACGCGTCACCCGCTATATCGGATAAGTAATGGAATCACCTACTACCACCAGTCCAATCTACGACCCCTATGCAATCCTGCCTTTCGTGGCGTACCGCTCCGAGGCTTGCCCAGAGGGGGATCTTTGCCATTCCCTGATGCACTTCATCGAGTCAGAGAAATTCCGTGGTGTTGACGATTGCTACCGTCGATTTCTGCTGCAGCAGGATGACCCAGAAGATTTCCTCCTTGAGACAGCGGCAATTCAGCAAGGCGACGTGCGCGCAGATTGGGCTGAGCAACGCGCAGGGTTGATTCGAGCTGGCATGTGGATGCAACTGGTACAGAACCAGGACGCTCTGCGCGATTCCCTGCTCAAACCTAACTGCTCGACCGGCGTCCAGTTGATTGATAACGCCGCTGATGACATCTATCGCCGCCTGATCACCGCCAGCGAAAGCGGCAATGAGTTGAGGCGTGTAGTGCTTGCCGGCGACCGGACTTTGTCTAGTTCCGCTGTATTCCGCACATTTGACCACCTATTCCAAAGCCGGATGCCCGACGAAATCTACATTTCGGACGAGATTGGCCTTGCCGAGCTTGCGAACCAATACGCACTCAGCAAGTACATTCCTGTGCGGGTGTTCTCGGGTAGTGATGATGCCGAGGCTTGTGCTGTGAGCATGCTGGAAAAGGGAACTCACGTATTTACCATCAGCAGGTCAGTTGAATCTGAGTCAGGCCTGGCCAACCGTTTGTTGGCTCTTGCCCCTGAGCAGGGGAAAGTCGCTCATCGATTCCCGTGGAGCGATTAATGGTGAAGCTCCCTGCAGCAATTCTTTGCATGTCAGTGCTCTGCGGGTGCGCTTCAGAACCCTTATGGGTATCTGAACCCCCTAAGGCGCTCTGCTTCTCCCGCGCGGAGAAAAGCTGCATCGGTGATCTCATCGCCAGAAGTGTGGAGTCTGAACGACCAGGTAATGAGCGTGACGACTCACTACGCGTGACCAGAGCTTTAATGGCCGGGGCAGGGATACAGGAACCCGCAGCATTATCTGCCTTACGAAGCCAATCCGAGCAGGTGATGTGCCTGCGCCCGGACGCGGACTTTGTATCCGCAGGAGCGGCTATCAACTCCGCAAGGGAAAAGCGATTCAACACAGCTCTCGATAGTGCTGAGAAGGTTCAAGACCCTGAAGCCCGGTTGTTAGCTTTCAAGCACATCGCTGCCCTCGCAGCACGGTCGGACGATGAGAAAGCCATTGCAAGGTCCTTGAACACGCTAAGCGAGCAGGACAAGCAGGCCTATATGGAGGCCCTGCAACAGCGTCTACTCACCCTGCTTGAAACTGGCGACCTGGAGCGAGCTAAGGCGCTGCGTGAGGGACTTTTGGAGTTCTACTCGGATCGACCGGACAGCACCATGGCCGTGGCTCAACTCGCAATAAGCTACGCCACGACCGGCAGAGTCGAGGATGCGAACGCCCTCCTACGGCAGGCTGCAGGGAAGGTCAAAGGACTCAACACAAAGGACATGGGTGCCCTGTTTGAAGTCGTTATCAAAGCGGCCAAGGGTGAGTACCCCCCTCCCCAAGACTTCTTCGCTTTCTCGAGTGATGCCATGAGGTTGGAGGCCTACGTCCAACTGGCAGTCCTGTATGACCGTTCAGGGCAGACTGGGTACTCTCGGCGAGTAGCCGCAGACATGGCCAGATTCGCTCAGAAATCATCCTTCAAGGTTGAAGGATCAGTCGCCATGCGAGCCTTCAGCAAAGTCTTGATTGAGGCCATGTAGGGTTATCCACAAAATTTGTGGGCAACTGTGTGAATAACTGGCTGCAAAGCTAGGCGCGTTTACGTCACACCTGACTGGTCATAATTTGATCAGTGGTGCCGCTTCTGCCACACCTCTCTGAGGGCAATCATGGGCCATACCTTACAGGGGACAGCCCATGAAAATCTCTATCAAATCCACCGATCTCGCCCACTACCTGAAGACCGTTTCGCGTGTGCCTCAACGCAAAGCAACGGATGTCTACGGGCATTTGTTGCTCGAGGTATCCAATGAGGTCCTGCGTTTGTCGGCGCACAACGGGCAGCAACAAATGGCGCTCGATGTGCCCGCCGACCTTTACAGTTTGAGCGGCGACGGCTTTTCCGTATGCGTGCCCTCCAACAAGTTCGATCAAGTGATCTCGGCCCTTCCTAAGGGTGCAATGGTCTCGATCAGCTACACCGAGGCCAAAATTGTTATTGCATCTGGCCGGTCGCGCTTTTCGCTCGCCACACTCCCTGCTGAGCAATTTCCCGTCATGGAATTCTCTCCTGAGCAGAGCAAAGGTGAGCTGTCGATTACCGGTGCTGCGCTCAGCACCGCAATCCATCAGGTTGGATTCTGTGCAGCTCGAAATGATGTGAGGGTCTTCCTCAATGGGGTGTTGTTCGAGTTTCAACCCGGGATTATGACGCTTGCTGCTTCTGACGGCCTTCGTCTGGGGGTTGTCGAGGTCCCGGTTGATGGGAACCCTATGCAGCAGTTCATCTTGCCCAGCGCCTGTCTCGAGGATGTATGTCAGTTCCTGGGCACAGGCGGGGTGCAAATTGCGACCTCGGGGAACATGGTTCGCTTCTCGAGAGCGGGTGGTGTTCTGCATACGAAACTGATCGATGGAAACTTCCCTGACTTCCGCAGGTTGATTGCTGCCGCTCAGAAAGGTGATCTGGCGCGGGTCTCGCGTGATGAATTTGCTGGGGCAATGGCCCGTGTGGGGCTGCTATCCGAAGGCGTTGTTTCCTCGGTGCGACTTGCAGTAAGCGCCGATACCATCTCTGTTCAGTCCGTGGGAGGTAGCGCAACGGACATCGCGGATGACGTCCTCCCTTGTGACTACCATGCGGAACCATTGGAGGTCGGCTTCAACGGTGTTCTCGCTTGCGAAATTGTCCGGTCCCTAGGGGCGTCAGAAATCGAGGTAATTTTCACTGGGGCTGCTTCTGGCACACTCCTAAGGGCTCGAGACTTGCCATCACACAGTTTCGTATTGATGCCGGTGCGCCTCTAAGGTCCGGCTCTGGAGAACAGCGATGAGCAGCCTAGCGATCAAGCACCTGAACAACCTCCCAAGCGCGCCTGCGGCGCGTTTGGGCCTCGGCTTTACCTTGCCAACCGAGATCCCTCCCTTCCCTCTTCTGGACGGCCCTAAGGGCCTCCTGACAGCCAGTGATGAACAGGACCTGGGCTATCGCATTCTGTTGGGGCAGCTGGAGCTTGTACGGGCGCTGGCGGCTGACACTGGCATTGTCTCTGCCATGGTGCAGGAAATTTGGGATGCAATGGGTGAGCAGGACAACGTCGATAAGGCGGTTGCCCTGATCTTCCATGAAGGCGCCTGGCTGCGTGTAGGCACCCTCCCTGAGGGTGACTACTCCAACAAGAATCTCCGCAAAGCCGCCAAAGCGGTCGCTGACGAGGAGTTTGCCGCGTTGCTTCGGCGGAAGCTCAATGGTATCCAGACCTTGATTAGCGAGCTTCGCGGCTACGCGGCTGAAGGTATGGATGGAACTCTGTTCAGCGCCGCAGTACGCGATGAGCTGCGCCAGAAGCTGTCTGAGATCCTGCCCTACGATTTCATTCTGAACCGTGCAGCAGATCGTTTCCGCGTTAACTGCAAAGAGCTGACCAGCCGAACTCGAGATCTGATCAAATTCATCTGCGACGAGGTTCGCATTCCGAAGGTGAAGGTTGAGGGGATCATTTCCGGGAATTGGACCTCACCCAAACTCATCCCAGCCCTGCTGATCTCCGGCGGATATGAATTGCAGCTGTTCCCGCCCGCAGCGATGAAAAATCTGCGCCTTGGCATCACTCAGCGTCAGAAAGCGATCCTTACGGCCGCGTCGACGGGCGAAGCCCCGGCCGCAGAGATCTTGGCGGCCTGGTCGGTATTCGCGCGCGTGGACCGGGACATCGAGAAATGCGCTGACATCTTCACCAAGGCCAATTTCAGGCTGGTTGAACAGCAGGTTGGTCGGTTCCGCTATGCAGACACTGAAATTGTCCGGTCTGCTGCCAACATGGGGCTGACGCGTGCCGTATACCGCTTCGCCCCAGAAATGGGATTCCGGTTCACCACGATCGCGGTCCAGTGGATTAAAGTCTCAATCAATCGTGATCTTGTCGACCAGGAGTCAATCCGCTTGCCAGAAGGGATGCATAAGCATCTCCGACTGATCAAGAGCATGCTGCAGGCTAACCCTCAATTGTCGATTCAGGCCCTGGCCAAGGCTACCGATCTCGACTTGGATCTCGTACGTGACCTGGTACACCTGGCCGGCTCCCAGTTGTCGATTGATGCCACCTTCTCCGATATTGGTTCGTCTGACTCTGACAACCAGCACGGCCTTTATGACCTGCTGCCTGACCCCAACAACGATTTCATGTCTGAAATTGAGGAGGCAAGCACACGTAATTTCGTGCAGGAAACCCTGGGCCAGGTTCTCAGTGAGCGTGAGACCTTCGTGATTGTGAACCGCTATGGGCTGGGTGAGGCTAAGGAAATGACCTTGGCGGAGCTTGCAGAAATCATGGTTCTGTCCAAAGAGCGCGTGCGTCAGATCGAGATGCAAGCAATCGCAAAAATTCGCGAGTCCGATTTTTCTGAGAGCCTTTTTGCTCTGTGGGGTGACATGTGACGATTCGACTACCAATGCCAGGCGCCGACGTGGAGGTTCACGGTGTTTTAGGTGTCTTTGTCGGTGCTGATATCATGAGTAACGGTGAGGTTCACTTCACGATTCGTGCTTCGGCGACCAACCTTGACTTGATGAAAGTGCAATGCCAATCGCATGGGCATGTACTACAGCGGATCAATGAAAAACTGGGCTGTGTGCGCTCAAGTGCATGTCTGTGGCAAAGCAGCCCTGCAGGGGGCTTTTATGACCAGGACGCCCAAACCATGCTTGGTTACTCAGATGGTGACCTCAAAGCCTTAGAGGACGCCCAGGCTTTTCAAGAGATGCTGTCATTGCGCAACATGGCTTGGGCGCGGTCGCGCTGACGCGCTGATGCTTCTACGTTTTCGAGTACCAGTTTTGCGTATTCATCCCGACCTTCAAAGTCACCGTGGACCTCGAGCTTCCAGGCCAAGTCAAGCATCCGCTCGGCGTCATCACTGTCTGGGATCGGTTCGTAAACTGACGCAGTACTCTCATCGGTAGCGTCTTCCACCACCTCGATCTCGGGAGCGACGTGTTCTATCTCGAGGACAACAGGAGGCGGTGCTGGCGCAAGCACCGGCATGCTTTTGTACTTTGGAATCTCAGTCTCCGGTTCAGCCGACTCAGGCTGCTTGTCCAAGCTCAGGGACTGTGCAGCGTGGGTGCTTAATTTCATGTTCCAAAGAAACGCCAATGCCATTACCAGCAGCACCAAGCCGATGATCCAGATCAAGTTCGATGGCACGTCAATCACGACAAATCTCCCGGGGCTAATGCTGTAATAGTGGGCGGCCACTGCCCCATTTGTGATGATTCCTGCTGGTGGCACACTGGATTACCAGGATACTCACCGCATTCTTTCAGGAGTATCAGCATGGACAATCCAGCAGCCAATCAAGCCCAG
>Ga0215266_1006_pt1 | contig 25211 bp, 40 predicted proteins | sample JAMX8_100Endo3_H_FD_182616 | JGI IMG/M metagenome (GOLD analysis project Ga0215266, IMG submission 182616) | Enriched cells of freshwater protists from Biology Centre CAS, Ceske Budejovice, Czech Republic - JAMX8_100Endo3_H3 | ecosystem: Environmental > Aquatic > Freshwater > Unclassified ...
TCCTTGAGCATCGAGATGAACTGGTTGCCGGTGGGCGGAATGATCAGGCGCATCGACTGCGGCAGGATCACCCGGGTCATGGCCTGCCAGGGGTTGAGGCCGATGGCCCTGGAGGCTTCCCACTGGCCACGAGGAATGCTGCTGATGCCGGCGCGGAAGATCTCGGTCATGTACGCGCCGTAGCACAGCGACAGCGCGAGGATGCCAGCCGGCACCGCGCCAACCACATAGCCCAGCTGCGGGATGCCCAGGTAAATCAGGTAGATCTGGATCAGCAGCGGCACGCCCCGGAAGAACGAGGTGTAAAAACTGGCGATGGCAATCGCAAAGCCGTTGGACGACAGGCGCGCAGTGGCGCCCAGCAAGGCAAGGACGAAGGCGATGGCAATCGAGATCGCCGACACGTAGACGGTGGTGAACACACCCTGGGTGATCATGAAGCCGACTTTGGTGGCGATGAAGCTGTAGGACAGGTTGAAGGTGTCGAAAAACAGCAGGAACAACGCCAGCAATTCGCACCAGACCGTAATGATCTGCGTGCGCAGTGGCAGGCGGCCGAGGATGAACAAGTTGAGCACCAGCGTCAGGGTGAGGGTCCCGCCCACCGCGATATCACGCGCCAGTGGCGCCTGCAGGTCCAGGACGATAGGACCCATCAACTGGGACAGCCGACCCTGACCCAATCCAAACACCAGCGTAATGATGAAGATGATCACAGCCACCGCCCCCATGAAGGCGGCGCTGTCGGTCTTGCGAGGTTTGACGACAAGGTCTTTGTACATGGCTTACACGCCCCAGGGGGAACCCCTTTATTGTTGTAAGTCCATTATGAGACGGCAAAATGCCGGGCGGCAGCCGGCGACTTGATGGGTTGTTGGGTTTGTGTTGGCATTTGTCAGGGTCAAAGCCATACAAATGGTCAGCAGACCCTGTAGGAGCGAGCTTCTCGAAGCGTCGAAGCGTCGAAGCGTCGCGATGGCGGTGTGTCAGGCACCAATGATGTTGGATGTGCCGGCCTATTCGCGAGCATGCTCGCTCCTACAGGTGTGGGTGAGATTAGATCTAGACCGCCAAACTCCGCTCACGCAACTCGCTATTGAGAATCCGGTCATTCTCGCTGTAGTCCACCGGGCAATCGATCACATGCACGCCCGGCGTCTTGATGCAGTGTTCGAGCAACCCCAGGAAGCCTTCGGCACTTTCCACGCGATGGCCGTGGGCGCCGTAGGCCTCGGCATATTTGACGAAGTCCGGGTTGCCATAATCCAGGCCGAAATCGATGAAACCCATGTTCGCCTGTTTCCAGCGGATCATGCCGTAGCCGTCGTCGCGCAGGATCACCACGGTCAGGTGCATGCCCAGTCTTACCGCCGTTTCCAGCTCCTGGCTGTTCATCATGAAACCGCCATCGCCGCACACCGAAACCACCGGACGATCGGGGTGCACCAGATGCGCTGCCATCGCGGACGGCAGACCGGCGCCCATGGTCGCCAAAGCGTTGTCGAGCAATACGGTATTGGGCTTGTGCGCCTTGTAGTTACGAGCGAACCAGATTTTGTAGATGCCGTTGTCCAGCGCTACGATGCCTTCGGACGGCAATGCACGGCGGATGTCGGCCACCAACCGCTGCGGGTACACCGGGAAGCGGTCGTCGTCGGCGCCTTCGGCGATCTGCGTTTCGTTGGATTCGCGGATCGTCATCAGGCGAGTGAAGTCCCAGTGCGACGTGTCGTTCAGCGCTTCACCTATCTGCCACACGGCGTTCGCGATGTCGCCGATCACTTCGATCTGCGGGAAGTACACCGCATCCACCTCGGCGGAACGGAAGTTGATATGGACCACCTCGGTTCCACCGCGCACCATAAAGAACGGGGGTTTCTCGATCACGTCGTGGCCGATGTTGACGATCAGGTCCGCCGCTTCCACCGCGCGATGGACAAAGTCGCCGGCTGACAGCGCCGCGTTGCCGAGGAAACGCGGATGACGCTCATCGACCACGCCCTTGCCCATCTGGGTCGTAATGAATGGGATACCGGTCTTGTCGATCAGTTGTTTGAGTACCTTGGCGGTCATCTTGCGGTTGGCGCCGGCGCCGATCACCAGGATCGGGCTGCGGGCGGTGCGCAGTTTGTCGACGGCGGCTTCCACCGCCTTGTTTTCCGCCAACGGCCGGCGGTGCAGGCTCGGCGGGATCGGTGTGCTGTCGGTCTGCTCGGCGGCGATGTCTTCCGGCAGCTCGAGGTGCACGGCGCCGGGCTTTTCTTCTTCGGCGAGGCGGAAGGCCTCACGCATGCGCGCCGGGATGTTATCGGCGGAAGCGAACTGGTGGGTGTATTTGGTAATCGGCGCCATCATCCCGCACACATCGATGATCTGGAACCGACCTTGCTTGGACTTCTTGATCGGCTTCTGCCCGGTGATCATCATCATGGGCATGCCGCCCAGATACGCATAGGCGCTGGCAGTCACCAGGTTGGTGGCGCCGGGGCCCAGGGTCGAGAGGCTGACGCCGGTCTTGCCGGTCAGGCGCCCGTAAGTGGCGGCCATGAAGCCGGCGGACTGCTCGTGGCGGGTCAGCACCAGCTTGATCTTCGACTTGCGCAGGGATTCGAGCAGGTCGAGGTTTTCCTCGCCGGGAATGCCGAATACGTACTCGACACCTTCGTTTTCCAGGCATTGCACAACGACATCGGCAGCCTTGGCCATTTGCGATATTCCTCCAGCGAGTTGTAGGGGACGGGGTTGTCAGGCAGCTTAGCGCGACACCGGCGTATTTAGGCACCGAAAAACGACACTAGACAGCCGAACGACGTTCCGCGCGTAGGCGATAAGCACCTGGAGAACAACCAAACCAGCGATTGCAGGCTCGGTAAAAGCTGCTGATCTCGTTGAAGCCCAGTCGTTGGGCGATCCTGGCCGGGCTCTGATGGGTGAAGCGAATCAAGTGACGGGCCAGTTGCAGTCGGCATTCGTCCTGGAGCTCCCTGAACCCGGTCAATTCATCGTCAAGACGGCTGCGTAGCATGCGCGGCGTGAGGTTCAGCGCGCCCGCAGTACTTTCCAGAGAAATCACGACACCCTTGGCCAGACCAACAACAATGTGATTTTTAACGACCGAGGAGGTTTTAACCGGGAAATTCTGAAGTTCGCCGTTGAGCATGATCTCGTGATGCAGTCGCAAATCGGCACATCGTGTGGGCAGTGGCAGATGCCAGTCTGTTGGCGAAAAAGAGATCTTGTTCACCAGATCGGAGAACGTCAGGTGCGGCCCGAACATGTCTTGTAACGCAGTACCGTCTACAGGTTGGTCGTAGCTGAACGATGCGGCGATGGGCTTGACCCTTCGCGCTGGCAAAAGCCATTCAACAATAGCGATGATGGTCGAAAGATAACAATCGATATAGGACCTGGACAGCTGGAGCAATTCCAGTCGCAGGAACACAATGCTGTAACTATCCGCTTCCTCAAGGATCAGCAGGGGAAGGCCGTCGGATAAAAGCGAAGAGGAGTGTGCGAGGACTTTAAGCGCATCTCCCAGTGTCGGGCTGGACATCATGGGATAAAGCTGCGAATAGAGCTGGCCCGGATGGAACAGTTCGCGGCAGTGAAGGCCAATGTCGGGATTCTCGGCGTCTGCCTCGAGGAACCCCATGAAGTTCGAGATATCCTCGATACGCACCCTCTCGGCGTTCGCCGCTTCTGCGCTCAAGCGCGCATGCAAGCCATTGACCCATTCAGAGGGAGGGGGCGCATATTCCTTGAGTCTCAACACGATTCGGGCGCAGGAGGAGGCAAGCGTCGTCATGGCCTCAAAGCACCTCGATGCTGTTGGTTTTTCGCGCCCGCAGCTGCCCGGGGGACAAGCCGAACCAACGCTGACAAGCTTTATGCAGGCTGCTCGATTCACAGAACCCAAGCAGTGATGTGATTTTCTTGAGACTCATCGTAGAGGTGCACAAGAGGTTGTTGGCGAGCTCCTTGCGCAGTTGCTCCTGCAAAGCGGAAAAAGTGAAACCCTCATTCTCCAGGGACTTTTGCAGCGTTCGTTTGCTCATGCCCAGCGTCAGCGCCATGTTCTCGAGTGAAGGCAGCCGGCCATCTGAGACACCGGCGGAAAAAGCCGAGCGAACTTTCTCGACCAGCGATCCTTTCACCCGCTCTTCCAGCAGCGCCTCGGCATATCGGCTGTGAACGGCGTCCAGCGCAGGGTTGCAGGTCGCCACGGGAATGGCCTGGATGTCGCTATCGAAGGTAAACCTAAGATGCGGAGCATCAAACAGGATGTGGCTGCCGAATAGCTGCGTCAGGTCATTCGTTTCAAGCGGCTCCGGGTAGGGCATTTCAACCCTGATCGGATCGACTTTCGAGGGATGAGCCAGCCAGTGGATGAGCCCTAGGGAAACTCTGAAAAAGACTTTCTGATTTGGCAAAATACCGCGACCCCACCCACCGAGTTTCCCGATGAAGCAGATGACCTTCGCCGACGCCGAGTACGCTGGCAAGCGCAAGCAAACCCGCAAGGAGTTGTTCCTGATCGAGATGGATCGGGTGGTGCCGTGGAAGGGCTTGATTGCTTTGATCGAGCCACATTATCCGAAAGGTGAAGGTGGCCGTCCGGCCTACCCGTTGATGGCGATGCTGCGTGTGCATCTGCTGCAGAACTGGTTCGGCTACAGCGATCCAGCGATGGAGGAAGCGCTGTACGAAACCACGATCCTGCGCCAGTTTGCCGGGCTGAACCTGGAGCGCATCCCCGACGAAACCACCATTCTCAACTTCCGCCGCTTGCTGGAGAAACACGAGCTGGCGGCCGGCATCCTCGCTGTCATCAATGGCTATCTGGGCGACCGCGGCCTGTCGCTGCGCCAGGGCACCATCGTCGATGCAACGCTGATCAATGCGCCCAGTTCGACCAAGAACAAGGACGGCAAGCGCGACCCGGAAATGCACCAGACCAAGAAGGGAAACCAGTATTATTTTGGCATGAAGGCCCACATCGGCGCCGATGACGAATCGGGTCTGGTGCACAGCGTAGTGGGCACGGCGGCCAATGTGGCGGATGTCACCCAGGTGGACAAATTGCTGCATGGCGACGAAAACGTGGTCTGCGCCGATGCAGGCTACACCGGTGTCGAAAAGCGGCCCGAGCATGAAGGACGTGAAGTTATCTGGCAGGTGGCGGCACGCCGCAGCACCTACAAAAAACTCGATAAGCGCAGCGTGCTGTACAAAGCCAAGCGCAAGATTGAAAAGGCCAAGGCTCAGGTGCGCGCCAAGGTCGAGCATCCGTTCCGGGTAATCAAGCGCCAGTTCGGTTACACCAAGGTGCGCTTTCGCGGCTTGGCCAAAAACACGGCGCAACTGGTGACACTGTTCGCTCTGTCGAACCTGTGGATGGCGCGCCGACATTTACTGACGAATGCAGGAGAGGTGCGCCTGTAATGCGGGAAATGGCCACCGGAGTGGGGTCCGGGTGGCGAAAACGTAAGAAATACTCGTCGAATTGATTGTTTTTTGATCATTTGGCGAGTTTAAAAGTTGCGCTAGGTGGTATGCCGGGGAAATACATGGCTACTTCAGACCATCCCTAAATAGGGCCTTAAAATCGGTTCGGAACGGACCGCCGCCTAGACCAAAGTTTGATAGCCGTTATGCAGATAAGTTTGTCATACGAGGCTTTGTTGAGCTTTTTGAGGAGCTAGGCGGGATCGGCCGGCACGAAGGGCGCAGCATGAATTCTGAGGCCGTAGCTGCCATTCTTGACATGCTTGAGGGCCAGGTACGATCCGTAGCAATGCTGAATATTTTGAAAGAAAAAATCGGCACTGATATGAGTCAGCGTGTGCTTGCAGAGTTGCCAGACTTTGACTTGTCATCGTGCAAGGTCACAAAGAAATTCGTAGTACGGTTTCCGCCAAATGTACGAGGCAGTGTTCACGAGGACGTTCGCCAGGCAACATCCGGTTCTTCCTCGATGAACCATTGGGTGCTCAAAGCCCTGGTGGCATGGGTCAACATCAAGCGCCAGCACTACGCGCTTCTCAGCGCTGCAATCGCGATTGATGAGGCTAGGCGAGGTGCGCCGGCTAGAAAATTAAATGTGAAGTAGCTTTTCTTTCGGTCAATGGCGGCTCTGGCCATACGGGCAGCGGGCTAGGGGGGCGCTAGTAGGTTTTGCTCACTTAGAGCTCGTCGCTGCTGCTACACCCTTCTAAGTGAGGACTTCTTTTTCGTCCCGCTGCATGCTTGCGCAATATGGGTCTCGGCATGAACCGTCGAATATCGGCATAGCGCTTCTAGATGTTCTCGGCGGTCTTGTTGTCTACGCCCAGCAGCTTGTTCTTCTCTAGAAGGTTACGTTCGGTCACCGAGAGTACCTTGCGCGCACCGTTCATCGTCTTGCCGTCGCCAGGAAATAGCTGCGATTACAAAGACAGAAAAAAACCGCATGAGCGGGCCGGTGGTGTGTAGCGATCTCTTTCCCTCAACAGTCTTGCGGTACTGTCATGGCAGCCAGCGGGCGGTCAACCAGGTATTACATGTATGCTACCGGGCTGGTTTACGCGCTCGATCTGCTTACGCAGGAGGTGTGCAGCCTCAACTTGGCCTACGCCACGTTCAGCCGCAGGATCTGCTAAGCCCATCGGGGCAGGTGCCTCTGCCAGCGGGTCGCGGCTGATGATGGCGCCGGACGTAGTGCGAAATTTCATTTCCATGTGTTGATTTCCCTTAACTCTTTCTCAGCTCGGCAGCATAGGCGCGCAGCACCTCGCCACGAAGGTTGCGATCCAGCTTCACTAGCCCCAGTGTGAAGCCGTAGAAGCCCCTCTCCGGGGCTGGCACGATCTCGACTCCTGGGAAGTTGGACACAAACTCCATGAAGCCAACCTCAAACTCATCAGCGCCCTTGGCAGCACGAAGCAGGGTAAGGTCGTCAGTCGCGGCTACCTGCTCAAGAACGTTGGCCATGCCATCCCGCCACATGCGTCGGTCGTCACCGCCAGGCATCAAACTGACAAGCAACTCGGTCAGCGTCTCAGGTGTTTGCTCAGTGGACATGCGTTGTTTTCCTGCTTACTTCGTAGGCCAAGGCGACGGCTTTGTGTAGCCCCGCTTGCGGCTCGTAGATCCGGGCGCGTGATTGCGCCTCTCCTACTGGCTTGGCCCAGCTTTTTTAGGGCTGGGCTTGTGGTGTACTTGGGTGGCAGATCCGCCGCGGATTCCTATAACTCTGCGTAGATCGTCTTGACCCTAGCGGTTGCGTGAGCATTGGCTTGGGCAGGCTTACCGTAATAGAACTTGGTAACGGCCTCCCACATGTCGCCTTGGTTGCCCCCTGATTTGTTCACGAACCACCAAGCGGCAGCACGGTAGTTCGTACAGGCGTCCTCTTTTACCGACGCGACAGACACACCGAGTCCGCTAGCCATCAAAGGTATGGCCGGATCACCCAAGCCCATGGGCCCGTATTGATTGCGTGATTCAGCACGGTGCTTACTCTCTGAACTGGCACCCTGTACCTCGGCCAAAGCCATCGCCTGGAACAGTTTCACGGGGATACTGAATTCCTGTGCAGCGGCGGCAGCACATGCCGGAAAATCTTCGGCCTGAGCCTGCGCGGTTGACATCACCACGCCGATCATCAAGATCAATCCACTTACCTTTTGCTTCATGCTGAAATCCTTGGTCAAGAACGTGACGCTAAAATGAGCTTGCGTCTACGTCGTCGGCCCCGGCTGTTTGACGGCCAGGGCTTGAGGTGATGCTGAGGCGGTTTCCTACGCGGCTACGGATTTCTGGTGGATGCCGCGAGCGGCGAGCATTGCGGCACCTGCGAAAAGCAACGAACTCACTGCTAGCGCACCCAGGATGACGTCACTTTTAGCGATGCCGCCCACCAGCAGAAGTACTGCAATAACCATCAAAATCTTCATGCTTATTTTCCTTACCTGCCCGACCTGGATTCGTAGGCTTTAGCAGCGCAGGGGCTCGGTCGGATACCCGCTGCGCGAGCGACGCCACCGATGCCGAAAGCATCGTTAATTTTTTGTCGCGTTTCGTTGAAATTGGCCATGGCTGCCGCCGCGTCCGAGGACTTTGCTTGACCGCCCTGAGTCCAGTTGTTGGGGGTATCCGTTTTGCTGGTCATAACTGGTCATTCCTTCGATTGGGTGGACGCCGATGCGGTGCCCTCTATGACCTCGGCCCAGCGCGTGGCTGGGCTTGGGCGTACCTGGGCGATTTCCGTTAAATGGTTGGGTCGGCTACGGGGGTGGGTGCGCACACTACAAAAACACCCAACAACGCTCCGCCAATAACAGCAAATGGCACAGGCGTTGTACCCAGCATTCCAAGGTCAAGCTGTCCACCAGTTGGGGTCGGGATCGAGCCGATGTGCGGGAAAAAACTCAGGCCATAACAGATGGCCACAAACAACAGTGCCCCCCAAAGCGCGGCCAATAGCACTTTGGATTTCTTGGGTCTTGGCCAAACAAATTTCATAGCTTCTTTTCCTCGGTCACTCTTCTACAAGCGAAAGCAAAGCGGTCGATTCCGCCATGTGGCCGTAATCGGTCAAGGCTTCAAATTCTTTAGCAGTCCAGACGACCGCCGCCATCTGCGTGGCGAACACCAAGCCGTCAAAGTAACCGCCAGCACGGACAACGTCCTCGCGGCGGTTCGCGTTGAAAACGCGATCCAGGGCAAAGCACAGAGTAAGCTTGCAAGGGGCGCGCTCGATTAGGGCCGCTATGGGTTCAGGAACTCGATCCAGGACACCAGCGGCGCGCTGGTCTTGTTCGGCAGTGATTACTTCGGGCGTACGAGCCATAATGATTGTTTTCCATTGTGTCTGTGACTGTCGGCAACCGACTCAGTGAATCGGCTCCGAACAGGCCCCGGCAAGGCCAGGGCGAGCGATTCAGCCTGTGACGCACAGGAAGTCCAGCAAAGTGTCTTCCGCCTTTTCCAAAACCTCGTTGGCTACCTCATGGGACATGCGGCCATTCGGGAACTTGACGTTTTCACGGGCCAAGATGCCATCGGCCCATTCCGCGTTGGTCGCAGCATCACCGCTTTCTTCGGTGATAAGGAAAGTCCGTCCACCACGTTTGATAAACTCTTTCTGGCCAATCTGAAATGTTTGCATGGTCTTCTCCGGTTTCCCTTACCCCGTCAGGGTTAGATTTGGTCGATGCCGATTACGCGCCACTCGGCAGGTTTCGCCATCAAAGACAACGCGATTTCTTGCGCTTTTTCAGCGTTGTCAGCTTGGATTCGGGCAAAGCTTACGTTCGTGGAATGGACGTCGCTGGTAAGGTCAATCGCATAAAATCGCATCGGCATTCCTTCGATTGGGTGGATACCAAACGGTATCCTTCTACGTCCTCGGCCCCGGTTGTGCCGGGGCTTGTGGTGTACCTGGTGCTTTTCCCTCAACTTGCCGCTGGTGTGCCGCGACTACGAAACTGTGCAGCCAGCTCCGGGTCGCTTTCCAACAATTGGGCCATCGTGAACGGCGTTTTCGCTCGACCTTCGGCAATCAGTTCGCTCAAGGGACGGCCCAACAGCCGCTCAACGGTTTCAGCGGTCACACGTTTTTCGTCAATCTGATCGCCGTCCTGGTCGAGCTTGTCCGCGAACAGAGTCGACGGATCTGCATCACCCAGCGGAGAGACAAAAATGTCCTGCCACTGCTGTTCCCATTCGGTTTGGGTTGCCCAGCCAGCGCCGCCGAGGGTAACGAATCCGTTGTTTTCTTCATCTGCAAAGGTGATTGCGATACACCAGCTTGGCTTGTTCTTTTGTGAGGTGGCCATGTCGTCATTCCTTCGATTCGGTGGACGCCAAAGCGGCATCCTTCTACGCACCTGGCCCCACGTTTGGCGGGGCTTGGGTGTACCTGGTGCGATTTCATCACTGCATTCCAGCAGGAACGGCACATAGCCTCGGGTATTGACATGAATGCCTTCCTAACCCGCCTTGGGGCCGCGATTACGGCCCGTGAAGGTAACGCCCCGCCCTTAAGCGGGGGTCTTGTCAAACATGTCAGTTTGTTCTTTGTCCGCACCCTCGTTTTCTTTTGGGGTAGCATCCTCTTCAACTGCCGATTGCTTGTCCAAAAGGGCCAGGAGCTCGAGGACTTTCTTTGCCGGCATTGGTACGGAAACCATTACACCATCATGCAGCTCAGCCGCGTCCTCTGCGGTGATCGAGTTGGTAGATAGTGCATTGCGGAGAGTGCCGCTGATGCTGACCAGCGAAGAAAGCGAGGTTTGAACTTCCTTCATTTTCAGCTTGAGGGCAGGTTTGGCTGGGCCTTGAGACTCACGGAACCGAGGAGTGGCCTTAGCACGTCCAGCTGCCTCTGCATTCTTGATCATCTCTTCAATGACCTCCACATGATTGCGCCCGCCGGCCTTTTCATCACGCACCGCCTCAATAACGGTTTGGGGGGAGACCTTACCTTCACGAACCAACTCTTTGATTGGGTTTTCAGCGACGGCAAGCAACAATTGTTGTGAGACGTGAGTTGCTGTTTTCGGATTTGGCAACCGGCGAGCGATCTCAGCTGGAGACACTTTCTGGTTTACGAGCAAAAGGTACGCATCGGCCCGCGACACTGGGTCGATTGCCAGAGAATTTTGGCTATTCAACATGAGGAAAATGGTATCGACGCTGTTACCGATAACCTCAATCACGTCCAGGGATACTTCTTCGCCTTCAGCTTCCAGCTCCTGGGCCGCAAGTGTGCGGTGGTAACCGTGCTTAAGCACGATCTGACCTTTTTCAATGTGGACATGGACAGCCGGGAAGATGTCCTTGTTACGCATCCCTTGCTTGTACTCTTCAACCGTTTCGCGGTTGATAGGTCGGATATTTCGTTCGACAAAAACCACGATCTTGCTTGGGGTCACCGAGTATGCGTTACCACGTTTAACATCGCGTGGGGCGGCCGGATCATTCTTGAATTCGGCCTGCTGCATTTCGTGCAGAGTGCGGATCGAGGTCGCGATTTTTTTGGTTGGGGCTTCAGGTTTTTTTTGCTCGTTAGCTTTGCTCATGACAAGCCTCCAATGGCTCTGAGGTGACCTATCCGAAATGGACCGGTTGCACCGTGTCTGTGTCGGTATTGTATATACGATACCAGATTAAAACAAGCCTTAATTTGAAGATAAGAGGCCCTAAATGCGGGTCTTTACTGGCGTTCTAGTACGGTACAGTAGCATCACGTGATTGTGGAATAGCCCGCGCATGAAACCTATATTTTGACCCCGGAGCTTTTCGATGCGGCACGCATCCCATCATCCACCAAGCGCCCCCTTCTGCTTTACGACTTTTACAGAACGATTTTTAAGGAGCGTGTACTGCACCTCTATTGTCCATCGAAGCCAACGTATACCTCCAAGCTTGGTGTACTTTTCAAAGTCTTCATTGCAGAGCCTTATCGACCGCAGGGACGCCAGCGATGAGCTTTCCCAGGACAATATTCCGATCGTCGTACTAGCCGCTTCACTTGTACGGATTTGCTGGCGCATCCAGGTGATTCCACCTAACGCTTGATATGCATCGAAATGTGACTCCATGAGGCGCACGCATCGCCCCTTAGCGACTGAATTGCCTTCCAGTGGCTTGCCACCACCTGGCCGGTACCCACCATTGGCGGGTAGCAAGCGCGAGCGCTTTGACGACAACAGCCGTTGCCACTGCTCGGTTTCTTCGATGTAGCCAAATACTGCCCCTGGATCCGCCATGGCAACTGACAACTCTTTTTCGCTTTGCGAAATTTCACCATGTGTCTTCAGCATGTGCGTACTGATCTCAAGCAGTTTGGCTGCATGACTCCAGGAAGGCCCAGCAACAATTTTGCGCAGGCCCGCGCGCTCAATCGCATAAATTCTCACACTCACGGTGTGTTACTCCTGCTACAGATACTGGCCATCACGACATTTTTTCAAGGACGAACTTCCAGCTGATTGGATTAGTCTCCCACGGGAAACCGCGTTTCGCATGCCAACGGTCCCATCGGTAAGCAAGTTGGGTCCAATTCTCCAGTCCTTCCGCTATCACCCCTTCATCGCTGATGTCGTCCAACGACTCAACTGACAAATCGACGATTTTCGCGCTCAACTGCTCAGTTTTCCCGAAACCTAAATTTGCAGTGATGAAAATGATTTCACCAACTTCTCCATACGGGCAGAAGCGCACCAGCTCCAACGGATCAATTGGCGATGTGCCCACCTCGGACCAAGTTAAGCGTTTGGGGATTTCGGCTGTTGGAGCTGATCCGTCTGCAACGCTAGGCATGGCCTCCCATTTCGGCTGGGGCGAAAGTGGTACCCGGTGCTGCGTTTTCCGGCCCGAGCGAAACGCCAGCGTTTGCTCTTTATCGAATATCAAGATGGCGTTCATTTACCCGGCCTCTTGCATGCGTGGGTCTGGTCGGCTGCTGTTGTCCCAGTTGGTCACAAAAACCGTCAATGCATCTTCCGACGGGATATCGTGTGTATCCGCGCGCTGCAAAAGGTAGGTGCAGAAGTCTTCGACTGCTGTCAGTCGTAAGGCGCGGAGTTCTTTCGCATCTTTAGGGAGTACGCTGTCGGAATGGCCTCCTACGGGAGCGGCATAGCTTTCCTGTGTGTGGAATAGCAAAGGTTCAATTGCAGAGAAGATGAGTTTGGTAAGAAGCTTCGCACTCACGGCCTTGAAGTCCGGGTGCAGCGCCAATACAGATTTCGCTATCACTGATTCAATGCGAGCCCGTACAGGGATTTCACGTTCCTCGTCGTCTTCGGGGGCAGGTGACCCGCCTAGCAAACCTGGTAACGCATTAACCGCCGCTACAATCAACTCAGCATATGCCTCGCCTTCCTGCGAATCGCGATACCGCACAACTGGATTCTGACCTGCGTAGATTGCCGGTTTGCCGGGCGCAATCGGCTGAATGCGCAATAGCTCTCCCGGCACCGCCTTGAGTAGCTTGGCCAGGCCGGCTTTGGTTTCCTGAGTTGGTGCAGACATATCATCCCCCTGTGCGCTCCATGAGCGTCGCGTTTAACTTCTGGTATTGTATATACGACACCAGAATAAAAACAAGTGATGTAAGCCCTTCGCGGATTCTTTTTTTTCCCAGCCCCGATGTCGATAAACCTTAAATCATCTCGTGCAGCGATCGTAGGCATGCTTTAGGTGCCCCGGCATGACGCGGTACCAGGTACTCCTATATTGGCGCCAGCCAGAACTGAACGCGACTGACCGAAGGGATAGGTAGAAGGCTGGGCGCACCTTGTTGTGTTTGATGAGCGATCTAAGCTTGTAGTATGAACTCAGGTTCATTTATCTATTTACATACATTGTCCTATAGTTCATATTTAACCCCCTGAGCGGCCTTTCTTTGAGTGGTGAATACCTCTGAAAACGGCCAAATCCTTAGCTATAGAGGTGGTTTAGTGTCCGAATTTAAGAACGCTCACGCTGTTGATGGTGCAAGCCCGCAGATTGTCGATATGCCAGCGGAACTCGCGGAGGACATCATTGCAGCAGTAGGGAGTGCTGGCATTGCTACGACATGCGACTGGCTGGTTGATCAGGGCCACGCGAATAGTTTGGAGGAGGCCCAGCAAATGGTTGACGCTGCATACAAGCCGTTTTGTCCCACGTTCCAAGCGGAACGTCGAGCAGCCATCTCGCACCTGGTGAAGCAGGCGCGTTCTGCAAACCATTTTGTACTCCGAGCGTTGCGTGAGGGGCTACCTCGTGTAGCTGCGCAATATCGCGCCGATATTGGGAGCCTTATGGAAAAAGCCCGTTCGTCCTAGTCGCTCATTTCAAAGATGGGCAAGGACACCCGAACCGCTGAAGCTCTTGAGCCGGTATTACTGTTGACTAAGCCCGTCTAGTATCGCCGGCGCCACCTCCCACGTTTAAGGTAAAATCTCATGGGTACTTCTACTGGCAACATCTTTAACAAGCTGCGGACTTCACGACGTGGGGGGGATCAGCTCGGCCCTTGTGAGGTTTGCACAAAGCCTATGGGCGAAGTATTCGTTGCCCAGCAACACCGCGAGTACAAGCGTGCTGATAACTCGTTTTATACCGGACCTATTGGTGGGGGGACTTATGGGCATGCGGCCTGTTTGCAGAGCCTCGGCCCGTTCGCTAACTAATCAGGAAGTGCGTGTCATGGGAGCTGTTTGGTGAATCGGTATTCGCTGAGTGGCCCTTGGCAGGTTCTCTATTCTGCAAAGCGTTTTAACTGCCTATTGTTCCGAAAGAACATAGGTCTAGGAGTTTTTACATGAAACGGAATATTGCTCTGGCTATGGCTCTACCGGTGCTGACTCTCGCATTGGGGGTCGCAATCGGCTGTGCGATTTGGCGCAGTGAGCCAGTGGAAACCGAAGTCATACCAGCGACGTCGCTCAGTAATTTTTCGCGAGAGACCCTCAAAAACTTTTGCGCCCATAGCGCTGTGTTTTCCGACTTCATGAGGCCAGACGCAATGAGCGAGGGGGTGCGAGAACAGAGGGCGATTCGTGCTTTACAGATGGCAGCAATTCCGCTTTCTGATAGGGGGGTAATCTGCACTTTGAGTGCATCGGTTCTCACCAGGCGAACGCAGCCGAATGGCAACGCCATTGAAACCTCAGGGGATACACGCGTGACATACATCGTTGCGATAAACAGCGACTCTGAAATTGTCTCAGAGGATTTTGCAAAGGCGCTGCTCCAGTCTAAAACGGTACAGGTGATGGCATCTAACTTCGGGAATGAGGGCACGGTGGTCCCGAAAGTAAAGGTAAGCCGTATCCAGACCCAATGATGTCAGCGATTGGGTAATGTATTAAACGCCAGGCGGAAGCCTCCCTTATCTGCGACTCAGAAGTGGTTTTCCTAAAACCCGCGTTCAGTGGTCCGCTTGTACGATTTGAGGCCTGCCGGCGGCTACCTTTCGGTTACAGCTGGTATGGATTATGTGCCGCGCGAAATGATCGATGACTGAATACCTGGGCATCTCAAAGCTTATTGGCGTTTCGGAGTGCAACGCCAGGATGGGTATTCGAAAATCTCCTAAAGAACGCCGTGCTTGATCAGAATTTCCGCTTGAGTGGGGCGTCGCATAGCAAGTTGTATTTCCCAGACCCCAGGCGACTGCTCGCCCAAAAAATAGTGTGTGTTCTGGGTTCTTACTTCACCACATTTAGCTTGTGCGATGGGGGATGACTGGATCACCTGTCCGTCTACCTCTCCGATCAGGGAGACTGTATTGCCAGTTGTTGGCACGATCCTCCAGTTGGTAATCGTCTTGGTTTTCATAGCTGGCAACCTATCCCTTTTCGATGTTTTGATTCAAACCCAGACTGAGCTCGACATCGGCATTGCACTGCTCGCATTTGCCCTTAATCCCAGGGTTAGCCTTGGCCAAATTGAAATGGCCGTCAAAACAGCAAAATTCACAACTGTAAAGATGGCGGCTCGGGCGCGGTATGGTAAGAACTCCCAGGTCGACGCGCCTAACCACAAGGGGCTTTGTGCCGTGCTCAACCCATGGTTGTTTCCAAAGAGAACCGTCTACGGCTAGTGGTGCCGGCCATTGATCAAATTGATTCTGAAGAGTGGTGTGTTCTTCAGGCGTCAATACTGAGAAATCCAAGAGGGCTTGCAGATACCCTTCCCCGAAATGAAAAGTATCCTGAGCGCTCAAGCTTAGCGTGTCGTTGCGCTCATCTCTCACGGCATGTGCCAGCTTGTCTAAAAAAAACCGGGCGACTTCCAAGTTAGCCTGGCTCATCCCGTTTTTCCTACAACCCTGCACGCGACAGGTCGATTATCTTGAAGGTATGTCATCCCGGGCAAGGCAATGGGAGGGGCCTGTGACTTCATAACTGCAACAAGTCGGTGAGCCCCTTTCCAGGGTGAGCTCTTTTTGGTCTTCTCGAATTCGTAGGAGAAGCCATTGATACAGAATTGCGTTGCGGTAGCCTGGGTCGGCTTGGTTAATAACGAATTGTCAAAGCTGAATGTCTGTTGGCGAGGTGCGTTTGTAAGATCGAATAACACACCCTCAAAGGCGCCGAAATTCAATGCCGCTACAGTTGAGGCGCACCCAATGGCCAAGCCGGCAACGACTCCAAGAATTACTGCATACCCTGAGTACCCTTTCCTTTGAGGTAAGGGCTCATGCACATCAACTGTGCCTAGCGAGATCAAGGGATCAGCGTCCTGAGCAAGTGCCACTTCAATTTTCATACGCTCAAGAATTTCACTTTCAGACCATGGCTGATCGCCCCTCAGGACGTGCTGTATCTGATTGGCCCGTTCCATCCAGGTTGAATGTTCAATCAAGTTTTGCTGAACGTGTTCGTCGTTTATGCCACTGGCGATACCGCCAAGCCAAATACGTGTTTGGTGGTCTGGGCCATTACGCAAACGGCGATAGGCGATAAGCCATGAAGCTTCCGGTGACATTTGAAATCCTTTGGCGGGGTAGGGCTAGGGGCCGCGCACAACGACTTAGGAAGCCGTTGTACGCAGCGAGGGAAGAGGTGTCAGTAAGCGGGTCGGAGGGTGTCCGCTTCGGCCCACAATTTGTTGAAATTGTTGGCGTAGGAAATGGCTAGTTCGGGGACGCCACGCAGTAACAGAGCGTTTTCAGCGTTGCTTTTTGCTGCGGCCTGGGTGTAGTTGAAAGACCCGGTTTCGACATCCCGGCCGTCGATGACAATGTATTTGTTGTGCATGATGGCGTAGTTGCCATTGAGCCGCACCGGCACGCCTTCGTTAGCCAGAAATGTCACGGCTGAATACTTCGCGGTGTTGCCCTTCTTGTCAGCTACTACCATCACGTTCACTCCGCGCTTCTTGGCGTTGACCAAGGCAAGCGCGATGGGTTTGCTCGTGAATGAGTAAGCAGCTACAAGCACTTCTTTTTGGGCACTCTCGATCGCGCCAACCACTACATTGAGAGCGCTTTTTCCTCCCATGCTCGGCGAAAAGCCAACCTCAACATCTGGCTTCGCGTATGCAAAGGTGGATGAGCCGAGAAGCACCGAAGCCGCTAGGAGTACCAGCGCCAGCCGACGTGGTGAAGAACGGTAGTTACCAGAGTGCATAGGTGCTCCTAAATGGTTGTTTGGATTTCAAGCTCTTTGAACATCACAACGGGCCGCGTAGCGTTGGCGCCATTGATGAATTCGACGCCAGCTGCGGTGATATGAAATTTGCTGTGTGTAGGAGATGCCACCACTCGCTCGACCAATCCTCTGGCTACGAGTGCCTCACCAGCGGCGCGGGCCGCGTCTTTTGCTGATGGGGCGTGCTGCCAACGCCTCGAGCTCTTCCAGAGAGGGGGGGCGTTGGTGTCCCACTCCTTGACGCGAAGTAGTGATCGCAGAAGGATGAACTCAGCCTGGCTCATGCGTGGAGGGATCGAGAGGGAGCGGTTCACGTCGTCATCGCCATACGGACCCGAGTAGGCGAGCAAGCCGGCAATGAAGGAAAAACCGGCCATGGCAGAGGCTTCCACATAGCTGGCCCTGGTAACTGCTTCGACAGCCATACCAAGGGCACCAAGCCCTGTGCCAATACACAGAATGTTTGTGTTGAAGCGGCCTGCTGCGCCCTTTCGTTTTGCGGTGTACAGAACCGCCGCTGTGTAGAGCGCAATAAACCCCATTTCAATGTAATCATTCATTCGATGCTGACCTTAGGTAGACATGACTTTCGTTACTGCCTAGAAATCTCAAGAGGCATGGCTCAACGCTTCATCCCAAGATTTATAAAGCGTGGCCACTTTCTGGCCCTGATAAAAAACGTGCTTGGTATCGCGACGTGTCGTGCAGCGAACGTCAAAGCCGCGAGCAATGAATGCGCTTATCGATAGGCCTACCCGAGAAAGACGACCCTTCTCGTCCGACACGCTGAAATAGAGGTCCAGGGCTGGACGGGATAGAGCAGGGCGGCAAGTAGGCATCGAAATCATTCCTTGAGATCTGGTCAGTAGTGCGGACTGCTTACGAATTTTTTTCGTCCTAGCATGGCGCAGCGATAACGGCCTTGATCTTAGTATATGTACGATACTGTGTCATTATATCGTGTATGACTTTTGTGATTTTCTGCACGGCTCCCGGCTCAGGCGCTGAGGGAAGAAGTGTATTTGGTCGTTCAGATTTCGGTCTGGTCGTTCTCGGTCACGCTTTCGCAGCAATGAGCGAAAGCAGCTATCTATTGCTGATTCAATGACTGTCGGTTTCCGAAATAAATGCGAAATTCTGGAAATAGCTGCAATTGCAGAGACAGAAAAAAGCCCGCATGAGCAGGCCGGAGGTTCGTAGCAATCTCTTCCTTCAATATTTATCCCAAGGGTAGGCATCACCCTGTGCGCCGAGCAGAAGCTCATAAACTTGCCCCCAGCTCACTTGTTCATCAGCACCGATGAAGTATTCCCCGTGTTCGCACCTCACCCATGTATCACCTACTACCCACAAAACTGATTGAGGGATAGCGAGGACCATTTGCATCACAGGCGCCAGCATCAAAGGGTGGCTGTCATAGGGAGCCGGAATAGCCATCAGTGCTTTCCTTTAGCGTTGCGTATCCAATGCGAATCCATCTCAACGTATTTGCTGGCACCTCTGAAGGTTTCAGTAGAATCAGAGCAACCAACCAAATCAAAAACCAGCGTAACGTCCAGCAAAGTATGCGTCATATCGACTTTCCGTGGTCAGTTAGCCTGATTTGCCGACGCTGTATCTCGAGTGGTGCCAAGCGCAACATTTTCGCACCTAGCGTCGTCAAAATTTTTGTCAATGCCCATTAACCGGATTCGATCCGAGATCCCCTCACGCACAATAAAATTTGTCACCACAGAAGAAATAACCGCAACCGCTAGGACGAGAAGAGCTGCAACAAAAACGAGCTTCATTCGTTTAATTTTGATGTATCCCATGTACGTCTCCATATTCATTTTGTAGACGCGGAAATAGGCGTCCTCGTACTACTTGGCCCCACGTTAGACGGCGGGGGGAACTGGTGTGTTTTTACGTGGTGACTGTGAGGACTCACTTCAGGCCAGTCTACGTCCCCGGTTTGTGCCGGGGCTTGGGGGCCCGCTGAGCGCTTTCCTTCAACTCGAGACCTGGGCCCGCTTTGGCCTGATCCTTCACCTGGCTAGAAGAGGGCGGCAAGCGTAGAACGATGAAGGCTGTACTTGGAAATCAGTACGCCGGGAACATGAAGTGGATCACCATTCCATTGATGGGCTCACCCGCTGCAAGCATCACGATCCCCGCGATTGTCAAGTATGGGCCAAACGAAAGGCGCTGGCCGGCATCCCGTCGACCGTTCGAGATCAAGGCGAGGCTCACAAACGCGCCAACCACGCATGCTAGAAAGAATGTCAGTGGTACCACTTGCCATCCTCCCCAGGCCCCAAAGAGCGCCAGCAGCTTCATATCTCCATTTCCAAGGCCGTCCTGACCTCTCAAGAGCTTGTATACGGCTGAAAACAGCCATAGGCTGCCGTATCCAGCCACCGCCCCCCACAGAGCATCCTGTAACGGCACGAACAAGCCAAATGCGTTGACCATCAGGCCACACCAAAGAGTTGGAAGAACAATCGGATCTGGAAGTAGCTGATGCTCGATATCAATGACGCTCATTGAGATCAACGCCCAGCCCAAGACAATCGTGGCGCATGCGTGAAAACTAGGCCCAAAATGCCACGCTATTGAGGCGGTCACTATGGCCGTGAATAGTTCAATAACCGGATATCGCCAGCTAATAGGCGTTTTGCAGCCACTGCACCGGCCCCTCAACATGGCATAGCTGAGCAAAGGAATATTTTCCCTCATTCGGATTTTATGACCACATGTTGGACAGCAGGAGCTGGGAGCGGATAACGTGAATTTATCTGGCTTAGGCCCCGCCGGCAGTCCGAGAACGTCTCGAGCCTGCTCCTCCCATTCTCGTTTCATCATGACCGGTAGGCGCGCGATTACGACGTTCAGAAAACTACCGACCACCAACCCATAAAGGGTCGTGATGAGAACGAACATCGTAGGGGAAATTGCCGGAAATTGATCAGCTTGCATTCAAAGCCTATGGGGTGATTTTAAATGTCGGTGAAGTTGAATCGAAAGGCGTTCAGCGAGGGGAATGAGAGTTCGCTGTAGGGTGCAGCTCCCAAAACTCCCTTTGCTGAACTATCCGCCACGAGATGCACAATAGTTTAGCGATCGCTGGCACCACGGTCTCTATGACTGAGTCAGCTTCTCGTTGATCGAGCCTTGAATGTCCAGGGCCAAATATCTCCAGAGCGCCATCTAGTCCTACGAAGTCAACGTGATAATCACGAGCGAGCTGAGATAGCGGGGACTCTCGATGTCCAAGTGGCATTTTTAGAAAGCCGGATCCTTTTTTTTTGGGCACCAAAACCCCAACTCGGCCACCGAGGTCGCAGACTATCAATTCACATGTTGAAGGCTCTCCCATGACGCACCTTGAGCTCAATTATCATGAATGGAGTAGGGCTCGCGATACCTCCAAGTTAGCGGCCCCATATCTAGCGCCAGCCCAGTTGTTAGTCGAAATAGCCTGGCGCGTATTCTGCTTTTATTGCGGCCAAGGTAGCGCTGATTATGCGCTGCTCGGTAACAAGCGGCTCTGCCTCGACTGAATCTTCGACCCACTCCAGCATTTCAGCCAAACGGGTAGATCGCTCCTGTAAGGACCTTACAGTGGCGTTGATTTGCAGAGGTGCGAAAACAGGCTTGCCCGGATGACCGTGATTAGCTGTAGTAAGTGTCTTATGCACTAACTCTATGTTTCGCAGCCAGTCTTCATCCATTACCTCAATGCTTGGTGTCGTGAGCCATGAACGAATTCCTTCTGCTACTGCATAGAGCTCGTCCGTATCAATCGGCCCTATCTCACTGATGGCTCCAGGAAAAATCTCTCCCGGCGAGTCATTGGCAGACATCCACTCTGTCCAAACCAAGGCACCCTTCGTAGTGATCCAGAATGAAAGGCCTTTGTCGACCTTCGCAACGGATCCGAAAGGCATCCCCTGTAAAACTACTTTCAGGCGTTCGCTTTCTCGCTCCATTTGGCTTCGGGAAGCGTGATTTATCTCCATTAACTCAGTGATAGTAAGCGAGATCCCCGATGCGTTTTTTACCATCGACTCAAGCGCTATAGCGTCTTGACTGAAAGAAGCATCAATCGTGTGCTCACCTACGATGATTTGGCAGTGAGTGATATTGCCGTCGGCATCAATCACGCGCTTCACCTGGGCACATGGTGCGTCGTTTTTTGTGGTGTTCATGGAGGGACCTCACTGAAGAAACAATGAGGAAAAGATTAAACTATAGGTCAACAAAACACAACAGTATAAATGAACTATAATTCAATTATTGAGCGCCTATGCTCTGGTCTCGTTTATCGTGGCAAGAGCTGCCTTGGGGTCTGTTGCTTGAAGCAGCACTGAAGTTATTTCCTGCCAGGCAGTTTTAGGCGCTATGAAAGGCCGGTTAGGCCCACGCTCCATGAGTTTGTGTTTTTGGCGAGTACCGGTAGGTACGAATCCAAAACGGGAGAAAATGGTTTCATTTTCAGCTGAGCAGTCAAGATGTATGGATTCATACCCGAGCGCGAGGACCCTGAGCATTTCTGATAGAACCCCTCTGCGCCGACAGTCGTCCTTTACCGCAGTAAAATCGATTTCGCAGACGCTGCTGTTGGTTGTCGACTCCGTAAAAAAAATGAAGCCGGCAATCTGCCCGGGTTCATTTTCAGCGACTATCAGGTGTGTGCACCTCACGAGGTCACACGGGCTATTGATTTTTTCTGGATAACCTTGAAACGCCTGGAGGGTAAGGTATTCAAGGGCAACCCGATGCCGTAGGTCAGTTTTTTGTTGTGCGAAAAGATCGCTGAAATTTACTTGGTACCGGTGTTCAAACGAGTCGAGAGCTATTGCGGTAACCTGGCTTTTTGCGGAATGCGACATTGGTTCACGTATGAGTTGCGCGTGCATGGATACCTCGAAATAAGATTGTTGAGGCCTTAGATGATCTGAATACATTGAACCTCAGTTCAAAACATTTCTTGCCATTGTTTGAGCTCTAGTTCAAGCTTGGAACATTATAAACGAGCGCAAAGGAGCCTCGGCCATGGCACGACGTAAGCCTTCAGTAACCCGAATGATCAAGGGCCTTGAGCGTATGGCGCATGACGCCGAGGCGAGAGCATCAAGCATGCGAGAGCTGGGCTTTCCGGACTATGCGCGTTCAATTGCTGCCGCAGCAAACGCGTTTTCTGATGCTGCAATCATGCTGGAACGCCAACTGAAATAATCACGGAAAGCCGCGCCATGACCACCGAAACCTATCACGACTACCCATCTCTTGAATGTCCTATCTGTGAGGCCGTTCGTAAGCCGCTAAGGTTGAACAAGGACGGCAGCGTGACCTATTCCTGCCCGCCCGATCATGAAAAGCACGGTAATATTTACACTTGGCGTATTGCCAAAGATGGCACGCTGATCGACTAACGACCCGGGCCGGCTCGCAGTTCGACTACGGTCATGTGAATGACTTGCTTGACGCCCCGTATGGGGCTGGAGAACTCGACAGTCGAACATTGTATGGCCTGAGGGGCGTTGCGAACGCGGCTTTCGAAAGTGCTGTTTCAAATTTACAGGCCGGTTAAAGGAAGAGAACGATGAATGACTTTTTCGGCCCCCACTCAGCCCCCCTTTCGGATGCCGAGGTTGCATCAGCCGCCCGGCCGGGAGAAAGCTGGGAGCAGGCCCGAGAGCGACTGCGTGCGGCGGCTGATAACCAGAGCGCACTGAGCGGGCGAGAGTGGCAACGCTTCGTGTATCTGATCGACGACATTCAACGTGTGTGTATCAAGTGGTTGCACGACAGCAAGGGGCGCGATGCACAGCTGTTGCTGAACCAGGTGCATAACCTGTTTGAGTATTGCTGCGCGTTATCCGAGAGACGAGCGGTCGAATTAGTGCCTTTGGATCGATTGCCTTACGGGCTTTTCGAAGAAGCTTACGGCGTGTTGTCAAGCTTGAACGCAGACGAAACAGAGTGGCTGCCGGAGTGTTTCATTGGCCTTCTGGATGTGCTGAGCCATCCTGAGCCCTACGACTATCTCTTGAGCTTAGAAGCGGACGGCTGCTTAAAAATGGTTTTGAACGGCTAAAGCCACCCCAAGCAAACATTCAGGGAAAGCGGACCCCAGCCCTCCAAGCCCCCGCACAAAGCTGGGGCTGAGTGAGTATGAGAAAACAACATGAGTGGCCCTGTGATGCCAAAGCTCGCCCTTCTGGGCAACGGCAGGAGTTGGTGCGTCTGTCGAGGGTCGCAATTACGCTCTCACCAAGGCAGGCCCGGCACCCCTATCTATCGGCGTTTTGAATGACACAATGCGGGGCAGCTGACTAAAAGGTTGAACTATAGTTAATTAACGGCTTGATAAATAATGATCTATAGTTAAAAATGTTCCTCATCGAAGCGAATCATTGAGGAGCTGCAAATGAGCACTGGCGTTCAAGGAAACATCCAAAATCGCACAGCAACCATGCGCCATACAGCAACGCTGGAAGTTGAATTGAGCTACGCGAAAGAAAGGGCTTTGGTCGGAACCAACTTTGCTAGTGATATCGAAAGCCTTCTTGATTGGCAGCACATGGGGGCGGAATGGCTTTGCTCTCAGATCACCACTTTTCTGGACACCCGGAAGAATGGGTTGAAAGCTGCGAGTGATCAGCGCGGAAAGTTCGGGGCTGGAGTAGACGCCGCCAAATTCGCTGACGAAGTCTAATCACCATGGCCCCAGTCAGCTGGGGCATTCAAGGAAATCACGACCATGAGCATGAAGCTTTTGCAGATCAAATTCCCGGCAGCGGTACGTACCAATGCCAGCGATGCCAAGCTCTACAGTTTCGCCGAGGTGCCGAGCATGGATGCGACCGACGAGGACTACATTCTGTTCCTCACGGTGCGCGCTGCTGATCCTGTCCAAGAGCGGCTTATTGCCGACACCTGTACCCGTGCTGTCACATCGGCACCCAAGGCGCTGGCTGCCATGCAGGCGGCGTATGACAAACTAGACAGCGTTGCTTTCGTTTCGCATGAAGGCGATACCGAAGAGGTAAAAAGAGAGCTGCTTGATGCCATGGCTGCCCTGGCAGCCGCATAAGCCATACTGGTGAAAGCGTTCGACCTAGAAAGCGGGATCGATGGCCCCCGTTGCCCCCTCGAAATGTGAATCGCGTCCCCAACTAGCCCGCCGCCGTGCGGGCCAAGCCCGTAAGAGAGGGACGATTAACGCTCCCAAGATCATTCAGGAAAACAGACATGGGTGGTAATGCATTGTCCTCATCCGGCGCTACACGCTGCTCGCGTGATGTGGCCTTGAAAGTGCTGGAAGACTTCCTAGCACGGTTCGCAGGGATCACTGGTTCCCACGTCAGCGACGCAAGGGTTGAGCCCATTGCCGCGTATCGTCACAAGCCTGATTTCGGCGACCTGGACGTGCTGGTGGACAGCCGGGTTTTCCAGTCTATGTCCCCCCTGTCCATAGTAGAGGCCTTGAGCATCAACTACGGGAAGTCGTTGCCCTGGGTAAAAAACGGCCCAGTTCTTAGTGTGGGTCTACCACTGCCGGGTGACGATCACTGCCTCCAACTCGACTTGATCAGCACCCCTGCGGTCGAGTTCGATTTCAGTCTGGGCTATTTTAGCTGGAATGACATGGGCAACTTGGTGGGGAGGGTCGCCCACAAGATGGGGCTTAAATTCGGGCACGACGGCCTGTGGCTACCAATGCGCGAAGGCACGAATTTGCATGACGAACTGCTCATCACACGGGACTTCGGACTCGCCCTGTCTTTTCTTGGGTTTGACGCGGCACGTTGGCGTGAGGGTTTCGATAGTCTTGATGATATTTACCAGTACGTAGCCTGCGGCGAGCGTTTCAACCCGGATCTTTACCCACTGGAGCATCGCAATCACACCGCGCGGGTGCGAGACAAAAAGCGCCCTGTCTACATGGGCTTCCTGCGCTGGATTGAAGAGCAGCCAACGTTGAATCGCTACCTTTGGCTCAAGGATAAGTCTGCCTACCTGCCTGAAGTGATGTCTGCATTTCCTGCGCTTCAGGTGGAGTACGACAGCAGCCTTGCCAGGTTGGCTCAC
>Ga0215266_1007_pt1 | contig 24291 bp, 25 predicted proteins | sample JAMX8_100Endo3_H_FD_182616 | JGI IMG/M metagenome (GOLD analysis project Ga0215266, IMG submission 182616) | Enriched cells of freshwater protists from Biology Centre CAS, Ceske Budejovice, Czech Republic - JAMX8_100Endo3_H3 | ecosystem: Environmental > Aquatic > Freshwater > Unclassified ...
CTGAACTTCTCCCATGATTGAGACTGTGTTGCGGAAGGTCGGCACAAAGAGGAAGTCTCCATCTTCTAGCATAAAATCTGCTGAACGCTCACCCTTTAAGATACGGTTTAACTGTACCACCATACGGCCAAGTGCTTTGCTGCGACTTGCCTCCTCAACAAATGCTAACGTTTTTTCTGGGTCTGAAATTACAGAGCCTATATTACTATCTGCTCGAAACGTTTTCTTCGCGGTTTCTTTACGCATATCCGCTGCATATTGATTTAAGAGCTTCTGCTCTTGTAAGCGTAATGCTTCACGCGTAAATATTGCTCCTTGAGGGTGAGCAAACTCGGTTAGACCACCCGCTCGCTCCAATAACTCATTCAGAGTTTCACCTTGACGCACGGTATAGGTTCCAGGGAAACGAACTTCACCCTGTAAAGTGACTGTACTTTGTAGCTTCACATTTGGCTTTTCTAGGATGTTCAAACGATCTCGGCCTACGATAATTGCATCGTCCGAAGCACTGCCTTGGATTGCTTTACGCAAATCAATACGTTCAACATCAATATACGCACGCTCATCCGCACTATTAATCGCGGTTCGCGCTAGTTCTGCATTAATTGTGAATGCGTTGTAAGTCAAACCACCAGCAGCTTCAATAAGCGTTGATACCGTCATTCTTGGAGTGATCGGGTAGCGCCCTGGGTGCTTCACTTCACCAAAGACTTCAGCAATTTGAGGGGCTAGCCCCAAACGAGACTGTTGCTGAAGTTGTAACAACACTGGGGCAAGTAAAGTGCGACGAGTATTTTGCTTCAGCTTTTCAAAGTCTTCCTCTGTAATCTCTTTACCACGGAAAATGATTTTAGCTGGTTTCGCCTGCTCTGTGGCGTTCTGGTTGTTCAGCATACCGTTTTCTGAATGCGAAACGGCAACAGAAGAGCTCATCACTTCTTGCTCTTTCTGTTGTTCCAGCTCAGCTTGCTCTTGCGCTTGCTCCAATGTTTTTGCTTTTGAAACAGCCTCTTGTGTTGCCAATGTATCCAAATCTTCGTTATTAAAGCGGTTGAAAACCAATATACGATCTCGTGATTGTAACTGGAGGTTGTCTCGGCTACCTGGTGATAGAATTGCGTTAGCTAAACTTAGTTGGAACACTTCAATATCACGCTGTGGATTAATCTCTCTTACCACAACGGCATAGTTAACATCAGCTGTAGAATTAAAAGCGGAGTCAACAGATTTGAAAAGATCGGCAACACGAAGGCCATTGCGCCATTCCACATAGCCAGGATGACGAACATCCCCCTCTATCTGCACGTAACGAGTAAGCTCTTCGCTTTTTTTCAAGATCTTGATGGCGTCGCCATTTTTAACTTTACTCTGTCGATCTTGCGTTTTATTGAAATCAAGCGTCAAAGCCTCACGAGCGCCATGTGAAGCGTAGCGTTTTATCTCCAACTGCTCGACATGAGCATTCGCAGTAAAACCACCTGCCATCTGAATAAGTTGTTGGTAAGTTTCACCGGCCTTGACTTCATAAATTGCCGGACGGTTGATCTCGCCCTCTATAGACACTGTATCGTTAACAGAACCAATTAAAACAACATCATCCGGTAGTAAGCGCACATCATTACTTGCATCACCTTTTAGTAAAAGGTCATACATATCCAACTTACGAATGATTTTACCATCACGCTTTAGCTGGATATCTCTCAGCGCCCCACTCTCACCAAAACCGCCGCTGTAATAAATAGCTTGTGAAATTGTCGTTAATGCGCTAACCGTGTAGGCACCAGGCTTATATGCATCCCCCATTACAAACACTTGCATGGTGCGTAATTCACCCAATGAGATATCGCTGCGCACACCAATCATTTGCTCTTTTACACGTTGCGTCAGAGAGTCTCGAACATCAGAAAAGTGCATGCCAGCAACATTTACCGGCCCAAGTGAGGGGAAGTTGATTGTGCCCGCACGATTTACGCGTAAACGATGCGTTTCATTCTCCTTACCAAACAACTGCACAATGATTTCATCACCTGCACCCACGGTGTAATTTGCTGGCACAGGAACATCACTGATCGGAGCAAAAGTGCTTGGAGAACCAGCAAAAAGATCTAAACCAAAACGTTTAAGCTCTTCCTGCTCACCTTTTTTGAGCCATTGTTCTTCGATATTGGAAGATACAGCGCCACTAGATTCAGCTCTAGGTTTGATTACTTGCGGGTTTTCGTAAGGAGACTTGTTTGAAGATGAACTAGAAGGAATGGAGAAACCATATTTACTCGCCAAGGCCTGTTGTTGGTCGGCGGGTAGATTTTGAAACATTTTCATTTGTTCTGGAGTGGGTGTTTGTGCCATTGAATAAGACGCAAACGTACTTGCCAATATAAAAGCGGCAATAGAGAAATATCCTTTAAACATGGTATGTCACTATAATAATTGAATAAAAGCCCCTAGCCCCAAGTTTGAGCTCTAGGTATTTAAATTAGAAACGGTGCTGAAAACCCAATGTAATCGAGTTAAGGCGAACTTGGTCTTCAGAGACGTTATCAACGAACTCAAATATCACCGCGCTTTGGTTATTTAAAGCGTAGTGCATACCTAACCCAAAACTAAATCCTTGTTCTTTGTGAGAACCTACATTTTGTAGATCAAGCTGAACGCTTGAATACCCAGCTAAACCATAAAGTGCAACTCGCTCTGAAACCGGCATATTCAACTTAACAAAGCCGCTCAAAGCGCTATCAACGGCAAGACCACTATCACGTTGAACTGATGTCCCATAACGTCCTTCGAGACCAATATAGTCATTAAAGAAGTACCCTGCTTGCGCACTAAGAAGGAAAGGACTCCCCTCTTTTACGGACTCAGAAGACGAGCTTTTCAATTCTGCATTTGAGTAGCTCACTAACGCACCAGCATAAAAATCGGCTGACGCTGAAAAAGAACTCAGGCTTAAGCCCAGTGCACTAAGTATTCCTAAACAATGCTGCTTTCTTATCACGTAAAAGTCCCTAGTACTGGTAATAATATGGGCTGCCAAAGCAAAGTTAAGCGTGCTATGCAGGCCATTAAATACTGAAGAGTTGGCACGCTACCGCCCTGAGGCGTTGAGCGTAAGCCACTGTATCGCTTTCTATATGGTGTAAGTAAAAACGACCTATTGACTCCAAGCCTCTAGTGCTGGAGGAAATAGGCCGACAAATTATGCACTCTTGGTAGTTTATCAGCAAGCAAGGGAGCAAGATAACCGCACAATGTCACGCTGGTGTTAGAAATGAGATCGTAAGCCATAGCAAAATAAGAAACTATTTACATGCTAAGGCTTTTTTATCTAGAATATAATTTGGAGCATTTTTTATGCTACCAAACATCGATGTTTTTATACCGGATATACAAGGATTAATAATGAAGAATACAGCTCTAGCTATTCTTATGGCTCTAAGCGCATCAACTGCATTTGCAGCAGAAGAAGCAGGTTCAGCAGGCGTAGCTTCTGCATCTGCAACAGGCACAACAGCTGTAGCAGTAGGTGCGGCGGCAGCAGTAACTGTAGTAGCAGTTGCAGCGTCAGATAGCGACTCAACATCTACTTCAACATCTACATCTACTTCTACTTCTACTTCTACAAACTAATTTCGTTTTGTAGATAGAAGATAATCGCCCTGAATGACTCAGGGCGATTTTATTTGTAAGAGGGAATAATGAATATCTTCCGAACGTCTAAATGGATACGCCCACTTCTCACTCTTCCGATATTCGCCTTACTCTTTGGTTGTACACAAAAGTTCAATGATGTATCAGCTACAGTCCAAGAAGCATACGGTAACTACATCGATGTAGAGATGACCCCAGAAGAAATAAATGCCGTTCCTTATGCCAGTGCCTATTTAAAACTTGGGAGTCAAAAACAGGTCTTTGTTGTTTTAGCTTTTGCAGAACGAAACCCTCTCAATGGAAAAATACAACTGAAATGGGTAAGTGCTGACAAAGCTATGATCGTTACGGAGAATGGGCATATCGTCAAAACGATAGGTCTACAAAATGGCGACTTAGCGGGTGTTTATGGTGACGTGCCAGATTTTTCTTCAGATTCAGCCTCCATGAGCTATACACTCTCATACGATTGGGCAAAACAATATCGTTATGGCTTTCCAGCAAATGTGAACCGTTTTTATGCAGGTAAAGAAACGTTGACGACATCAATTTCTAGCGCGATGACCAGTATATATAAAGAAGTCGTTGAGTTTAGCAGCCTTTCTCAGTCGGTCGAAAACTACTATTGGGTAGATGAACAAGGTCAGGTTGTCAAAACCTTACAACATCTAGGGCCAAATATGATTCCGGTTGAGTTAACCATTTTAAAGGGGTATAGCAAATCATGAGCAAGCGACTACTCACATTATTCGGTTTGGTCATGCTGCTTTTGAGCATACATAGCTTCGCTCAAACAGAAACCTCTACTACACAGCCATTAAATGTTGAGTTGCTGGAGGTAGGCACACAGCTACAATTTCAAGGACCAGCTCGTTTAGAAAGTGTGTTAGCACTTGCTAAGGAGCAAAGCGCCTCTCTGCAATACTCTCTTGGTACGACTTTGTTTGATAAGTCGGAACGCGCCGAGAAAACCTCTACCGCTTTAAAGAACTCGGTGCTCAATCAAATGATTCAACACAATTTGGTTGCACACCCATTCTACAAATTCATTCAGAAGCAAAGCTTTGCACCACGCTTACTGTCTGCGATCGATGTTGATAAAATTCGACTAAATAAATTCGACAACCCACTGTTGCAAGGAAATTACCTGCTCGCAAGCCCTCTACGCGAAGAAAAAGTGTACTTCCTGGGAAACCTCAATAGCGTGTATTCAATTAAGGAACAAAGTGGCATCCCTTTGCAGAGACAAATAGAGAATTTGAAAAGTAACATTGGTGCGTTATCAACACCGCCAGTGTTGATCTACCCAGATGGTCACGTAGTTGAGCCGCATCACGGAGCTTGGTTAACAACACAATATTACTTACCACCTCTGACATTGGTATACATTCCGTTTGGTGATCTTGAATATTCCGAAATGGACCAAGATATTGTCCGCCTACTCACTCAATTGATACCAAATTCAACAAAGAGACCATAATGATGCCAATTAGAAAAAGCTTAACCCTTTCTTTAATGGGCCCAGCATTGGTTTGGGCTCAAGACATGCCCTTTGAGACTCCTGCTTTACAGCCGTCTCAATCAGACTTTGGTGGTGTTGGTTTAATGCAAATGCCAACAGGACGTATGGCTCAAGAAGGTGAATTCAATTTTTCTGTCACTAGTAGTGATGAATACCTTTTTTACAATGTGACTCTTCAAGTGTTGCCGTGGTTAGAAACGACACTCCGCTACACTCGAGTTCCCAATATTCCATACTCGTCAACACTACCTGACGTAACTAATGATTTCACCGACAAAGGCATTGACTTTAAAATCCGACTTTTAGAAGAATCCTCACATGTACCTGAGCTATCTATAGGAGTCCGAGACTTTTCAGGCACAGGGCTATTTGACTCAGAATACATCGCCGCAACAAAAAGATTTTCAAACTCAAACGTTGGCTCTTTAGACTTAACTTTAGGTATTGGTTGGGGGTCATTGGGAATGCGCAATAACATCTCAAACCCAGCGTGTAAATTGTCTTCTGCTTATTGTAATAGACAATCTGATTATAATGGAAACGGAGGAAGTGTTGACTTTGAACGATGGTTTAAAGGTCCTACAGCTCTTTTTGGAGGTATTGAATACCAAACGTTGCATAAGCCACTAAGATTGAAATTAGAGTACGACAGTAACGATTATAGTCAAGAGTTACCTTATGTCCGTGGCGGAATTAATATGACCCCTCACACGCCATGGAACTTTGGTGTGCTCTACCGTCTAGGAATGGCCGACTTTCGTTTAAGTTATGAACGCGGCGACACGTTGGTCGCGGGCTTAACGCTAAACACTAATTTCAATGACATGCCATCATTCTGGCGAGACACACCAATACCAGAAATCGAAGATAACCAGCCTGAAGAATTGTCTGATGTTGATTGGGAACGTGTAACAGAAGATTTAGACAAAATTGCTGGTTACCAAAACACGCGTATTTATGTTGATGATAATACAGTAACTGTCGTTGGTGAGCAGAAGAAATATCGTGACCGTACAGAGGCACACGAAAAAGCGGCGGCTGTACTTCACAATGAAATGCCTGACGATATTGATACCTATGCGCTCAATGAACGCAGCCGAGGCTTAGTCGGCGAACAAACGATTATTTCCAAAGAGAAATATCGCGACTTTGCCCAAGTTAATTACATCAATCCGAAAATAGAAGATGCAACCTCAAGGGCTACTACCAAGCCAACGGGAGAATCTGTCTATGATGGTTTTGAACGTTTTGATTGGGGCTTTGCACCTAAACTTGTTCAAACTCTTGGAAACGCTGAAGATTTCTATCTCTTTAGTGTAGGGCTAAGCGGTAATGCCTCATACTGGCTAACGGACAACCTTGAAATTGGCGGTTCGTTATACTGGGATTGGTATAACAACTACGATAAGTTTATCTATGTCACTCCACCTGATGGCACTACCGTTCCTCGTGTTCGCACCATGTTCCGCGCTTACCAAAATGAACATGCTGTAACCATGTCAAACCTACAATTGACTTGGTTCCAAGAGTATTCCAATACCATGGATCAGCAATTCTACGCGGGTTATCTGGAGAGCATGTTTGCTGGAGTCGGTACCGAGTTTCTTTACCGCCCACAAGGAGCTAACTGGGCGATTGGCGCTGACGTCAACTTAATTTCTCAACGTGATCCACAAAGTTACTTCGGTGTTTACGATGAGAAATGGCAAAACGTGCCAGAATATGGACGTCCGTTCCAAGTTATTGATAAAGGCTTCACTGGTTTTATATCTGGTTACTACTACCCTCAATGGGATTTCCTACAAGATTTGATGATCCAAGTCGATGTTGGTCAGTTCCTAGCTGGTGATGTTGGTACACAAATCAATGTTTCTAAGCAGTTCAAGAGTGGCGTAATTGCTGGCGCCTTTGCCTCATTTACAGACTTGTCTGCGGATGAATTTGGTGAAGGTAGCTTTACCAAAGGCTTCTACTTGTCGATTCCGTTTGACATCATGACTGTTAAGCCAAGTAACAATCGTGCGAACTTTAGTTGGCAGCCTCTTACTCGTGACGGAGGACAGAAGCTCGGCCGCAAATACAGCTTAATTGAGTTAACCGACGAACGAAATCCTTGGTACCAAAGACCTAACCGTTCGGATGTGGAATAATAAAGTAATCAAGGGAGCTGCGGCTCCCTTTTCATATCCAGATACTGAGTCATAGAAGACTAAAACCTATCTTCCTGCTTCCAATAGCGCTACTTTTCGTTTCTTGCTAGAATTCCTGAGAAAATTTTAATCTATGGTGGAAGTTCTATGATCATCGTAACTGGTGGCGCTGGCATGATCGGCAGCAACATTGTTAAAGCACTAAACGAAGCTGGTATTAACGACATCCTGGTTGTCGACAACCTAAAAAATGGTAAAAAGTTTAAGAACTTAGTTGATCTGGACATCACAGATTACATGGATCGTGACGACTTTCTGACCCAAATCATGGCGGGCGATGATTTTGGTCCGATTGAGGCAATTTTCCACGAAGGTGCTTGTTCTGCAACGACCGAGTGGGATGGTAAGTACATGATGCTAAACAACTACGAGTACTCTAAAGAGCTGCTTCATTACTGTTTAGATCGCGAGATTCCATTCCTATACGCTTCTTCAGCAGCCACTTACGGCGATACAGATACTTTCGTTGAAGAACGCGAATACGAAGGCGCACTGAATGTATACGGTTACTCGAAACAGCAGTTTGATAACTACGTTCGTCGCCTATGGCAAGACGCTGAAGAACATGGTGAGACCCTTTCTCAAATCACCGGCTTCCGCTACTTCAACGTATATGGCCCACGTGAAGACCACAAAGGTAGCATGGCATCAGTTGCGTTCCACCTAAACAACCAACTTAACGCAGGTGAAAATCCTAAACTGTTCGCGGGCAGCGAATCATTCAAACGCGACTTCGTTTACGTTGGTGATGTCTGTAAAGTAAACCTGTGGTTCTTAGAAAACGGCGTATCAGGCATTTTTAACTGTGGTACTGGCCGTGCTGAATCTTTTGAAGAGGTAGCAAAAGCAGTTATCAAGCATCATGGCAAAGGCCAAATTGAAACCATCCCATTCCCTGAGCACCTAAAAGGCGCTTACCAAGAATTCACACAAGCGGATCTGACCAAACTGCGCACCGCAGGCTGTGATGTTGTATTCAAGACAGTTGCAGAAGGCGTTGCCGAATACTTGACTATCCAAAACAGTTAAGCACCACAAGGTGGCAGAACCATAACCTGCCACCTTTACTCAAGTGCAATAGCCTGTATCATTCCTAACTATCTTTTTTCTCATTTAAACCACTTCGCCCGTACACGAATAGGTAACTAGACACGCCATGACCATAAAACGTGATGACTTCGACCCTAAAGCATATAACCCTGAGTTTAAGCGCCACTTTCTGTCGCCTAAGTACTGGGGCACGTGGTTAGGTGTTCTCTTATTTTTACCTTTATCATTAATGCCACTGGGTTTACAAAAGTGGTTGGCGAAAACCATAGCCCAAAAACTGTCGAAATCCAACAAAGGGCCAGCTCACCGAGCGAGGGTTAACTTTGAGCTGTGTTTTCCAGAAAAGTCGTTCCAAGAACGTGAAGCTTTAATAGAAAAAACACTCTACACAGCAGCCATGTTCTTTTTTCGCTTCGGGTTACTAAGTTTACGCTCACCAAAGTGGCTTCAGAACCGTTGCCAAATTCGTGGCCTAGACATTTTACGACAGCACATTGATAACAACGAAAATGTGATTTTAATGGTTCCCCACTCTTGGGCTATTGATGTGCCTGCTATCTTGCTCGCTTCAATGGGAATGCCAGTTTCTGCAATGGCGAAAAAGCAAAAGAATGATGTTGCCGACTGGCTGATGCACAAGCAAAGAGTTCAATACGGTGGCCGTGTTTATGAACGCTCAGGTGGCATTAAGCCTTTTCTGAAATCCATTCGAGATGGCTATGTAGGGTATTATCTACCCGATCAAGATCACGGCCCAGAGCATAGTGTGTTCGTAGATTTCTTTGCTACACGTAAAGCAACGCTACCTGGTTTAGGCAAAATAGCGAAACTATCACGCTCAAAAGTACTGCCTCTATTTGCGTCGATGAACACTGAAGATGGTACGTTCGATATTGAGATTTTACCGGCGTTTGAGCTGGATAAAGGCGAAGAGCAAGACGCTCGTACCTGTAATGAAGCCATTGAATATTTTGTCGGTGATAAGCCCGAACAATATATGTGGGTACTGCAGTTGCTGCACTCTCAAGAAGACGGCAATAACTATTACAATATCTTTAAGCCTAGATATGATACTGATTGGCAAGTAAATAAATGAAAAAGATTTTAATTATTGGCCCTGCGTGGGTCGGCGATATGGTAATGTCGCAATCGTTATATATCGTATTAAAGCAACTCCATCCAGATAGCCAAATTGACGTTATCGCTCCAGGATGGTGTAAACCGATTCTTGAGCGTATGCCAGAAATCCACCAAGCTATTGAAATGCCTATCGGTCATGGTGAATTTAACTTATTAGGCCGCAGGGAAATTGGTAAATCATTACGTGAAAAGCAATATGACCACGCCTATATCTTGCCTAAGTCAGCGAAATCAGCACTGATCCCATGGTTTGCCAACATTCCTCTTCGTACTGGCTGGAAGGGAGAAATGCGCTATGGTTTATTGAATGACTTACGCCCCAACATGAAGTCTTTTCAATACATGGTAGAACGCTATGTAGCATTAGCTTATCCAAAAGCAGAGATGGTGGACTCCAACTCCCTTGGCGGGCTTGAAACCTTGCCCCGCCCACGCCTTGCAATCAACGCGGCTGAGCAACAAGCCACGCTCAAAAAGTTCAACTTAACGCAAGACCAACCAATCATTGGACTGTGCCCAGGAGCAGAGTTTGGTCCTGCCAAAAAATGGCCTGAAACACACTACGCTGAAGTTGCGACGCAAATGGCTCGATCTGGGCATCAAATCTGGTTGTTTGGTTCTCAAAAAGACTTAGAGACTTGTAACAATATCCGCGCACTTGTCCCGACGCAATTCCATGAGAACATTCATGTTCTAGCAGGCCAAACCAGCTTAATTGAAGCGGTCGATCTACTTGCTGCATGCAAGGCTGTTGTCGCGAATGACTCAGGCTTAATGCATGTGGCTGCTGCGGTTGGTTGTAATGTTGTTGCCGTGTATGGCTCAACTTCACCGAAGTACACCCCCCCACTCGCAGAAAAAGTGGAGATTGTTCATACCGATATTGATTGTCGCCCTTGTTTCCAGCGTGAATGTCAATACAAACACCTTAAGTGCTTGACAGAACTTTCGCCTAAGCAAGTGCTAGATAGTATCCAAAAACTTGACGCCATTACGATAAGCTCATGTTAGTTCGTATTGTTTATACCTTACTACTCGCTCTAGCATCACCGCTGCTTTTATTTGGTTTGTACAAGAGCAAACCGAATAAGCCTAAGTTCGGCTCTCGCTGGAGAGAGCACTTTGGCATAACTCCCAAGCTAAAAAGCAACGACAAACCTATTTGGATACATGCCGTATCTGTTGGTGAAAGCATAGCAGCAACACCTTTAATCAAAGCCCTTAAGGAACAAAACCCCGAACAATCTATTCTAGTTACTACAACAACAAGTACCGGAGCTGAACAGATTGCTAAGTTGGGTGATTTAGTTGAACACCGCTATATGCCAATTGACTTTGGGTTCGCTATCAAAGGTTTTCTTAAAGCAGTGCAACCAAAACAGATGTTGATCATTGAGACTGAGCTGTGGCCAAACACGCTTCACAATGTTCACAAAGCGGGTATCCCTATAACTGTCGTGAATGCGCGCCTATCTGAAAAATCGTGTAAGAACTACGCCAAAATACAGCGGCTTTTTAACCAACTTCATCCATGCCTAACTCAAGTACTCTGCCAAACAGCTTCAGATGCCGAGCGCTTTGAACGCTTAGGCGTCGAGAAAAAGAAACTATCCGTTACCGGTTCTATTAAGTTCGATATTCAAATATCAGAGCAAGTGAAACAGCAAGGACAGCAGCTTCGAGCCCAGCTTGGAGACGATCGTCCGATTTGGATTGCCGCTAGCACCCACAAAGGCGAGGACGAACAGGTATTAGATGCACATAGACAAGTTTTAAAATCTCATCCAAATGCTTTACTCGTTTTGGTTCCTCGCCATCCAGAACGATTTGATGATGTATTCACGCTTTGCCAACAGCAAGGCTTTAACACTGTGCGTCGTACTTCAACGCATGCAGTAGAGACAAATACTCAAGTATATCTCGGCGATACTATGGGTGAGATGCTAACTTTGATGGGTGCAGCAGACATCTGCTTTATGGGTGGCAGTCTAATCGGAGATAAAGTCGGTGGGCACAATGTTTTAGAGCCTGCCGCTTTAGGCATACCTGTTGTTAGCGGTTCAACTTACTATAACTTCACAGAAATCGTGAAAGCAATGGACCACCAAGAAGCAATCATGCTCATCGAGAACAGCCAGCAGCTTTCTTTGTTCATCACCTCGCTACTCCGTGACGATAACCACCGTTTTGCTCTAAGTAAAAAAACAACCGCGTTTGTTGCCGGTAACGCGGGAGCTTTGAACAGGACTCTAAAAGGGATAGAAGAGCACTAATAACCATGACCATGAAAACATACGTAATAAATCTCAAAGAATCCGTTGAGCGTCGGGAACATATGACCCAAGTGCTGTCATCTATTAACTTTGAGTTTTTTGATGCCGAAAACGTCAAGAAAGATCCGAACCACTTTATATACACCCTTTACGATGCGCAAAAAACGCGCAAGTACAAAGGCTATCAGCTAACCGTTCCTGAGTTAGGTTGCTGGGCAAGCCATATTTCTCTTTGGCGACATTGTGTAAAAGTACAAGAACCGATTTTAATTCTTGAAGATAATATTGAACTACTTGGTCACCTGCATGAGCAGCTGGAAAACATAGAAAAACTTACAGAGCAATATGGCCTGGTGAAGCTTGGTAATATTTTTGAGAGAAAACAAGTAGATATAGTCAAGATAGATGAAAAATACAAACTAATAGCAAATCTTAAAGGTGCTTGTGGGACGTCAGCTTACGCTATAACGCCCACAACTGCAGAAAGATATCTCAAACAGATCGATGGTTTTTTCGAACCGGTTGATGACTTCATGGATAATGAATGGCGAACAAATCAAACCATTTACAGTTACTTTCCTCCTTTAGTATCACGCAGCAATACGGCTTCGACTATAGGTAAGAGAAAAGTTAAATCAAATATAAGCTGGATAAATAAAATATATATTGAGTGGTACAGAGTTTTCAAACAATGGAAACAGAAAGAATATAATCAACGAGCCAAATAATTTCAACATATACGTTTTTCACTTTAATATTTTATTCGTTATGGAACGGTTATGAGAAAAAAAACCATCATATCTATCATGCCACACTTAAAAGGCGGTGGTGTTGAAAAAGTGGTGTGCCAATTAAGCGATGGCTTGAGTCAATATGATGATTGTGATGTACATATCATTACAATCAAACCATACGAAAGCCTTATACCAATTTCAAGCAGTGTTAAGGTACACCATGTAAACACAACAATTAGAAACTCTTTAAACCTTCGAATTAGCGAAAAGTCAAAATCAAAACTGATTGTTGATTATATTAAAAACAACATAACCACGTCTGAGCCAGAACTGATACTATGTCATCAAGATACAGTATCAAAGATCATGAGGCACAGTGAGTTTAGTAATACTTTTCATGTCATTCACAGCACTCTATCCCACGATAAGCTTAGCAACTCAACGGGATTAAAGCGTTTACTTAGAAGAAATAAACTGCACTCTCTGTACAAAAATTTAAATGTTATCTGTGTATCAAAAGGGGTTGAAGAAGACTTAAAAACAAACTTTAAGCTAACCAACACAAGTGTGATCTATAATGCGGTATACCAACATAAGCTTGAGCGTTCCGCACAGGAACCCACTCAATTGCCAAGTAAAAAATACTTCATCAATGTGGGCAACTTTAGTCGTGCAAAACGACAAGATCGTTTAGTACGCGCATACTTGGAAGCAAACATCACTGACGTAGATTTGGTTCTACTCGGTGAGTATTCGCACCGGACCAATGAAATACACGAACTGATGGCGCAGATGGAAAATGCCGATAAGCGAATCCACATGCCCGGATTTGTGAGCAACCCTTATCCATGGATAGCAAACTCGAGTGGTTTTATCCTATCATCAGATTATGAGGGGCTACCGACAGTATTATTAGAATCCATCGCCTTAGGAACGCCGGTGATTTCAACCGATTGTAATAGCGGCCCCAGAGAGATCTTCGGAGAAAATTTTAAACACTGCCTCAGTGAAGTAAGCACATCAAGTCTGAGAGATAAAATCATTGAGCTTTATAACTCTCCCAAGGATTTTACCATCCCGCTACGAGAAGAATTTTCTCTTAATTTTATGAGCCGCCAATACTATAAACTAATTAAACAACACCGCTAATCAATATTAAGAGTTTCTATTATGGGGGCATTTGCCCTCACTATTTTGTTCTTTTCAACATTCTATGATATCAAACAACCAGCGCCAATAACACTGTTATCTCCGATCTCAACGCCTTGCAGAATAGTCACATTTGCACCAATGAAAACATTTCGACCGATTATGATTGGCTTACATGTGTAATCTGATGTCTTTCTTTTATCAGGAGAAAGTGGATGAAAATTACTCCCCAAACACATAAAACCGGGACCAATTAATGTTTCATCACCTATATGTATAGAGGATTTATCGGCAATAACGGCACTACCATTGTTAATCATCACATTTCGACCGATTTCAATAGTACTTTCTTCGCCTCGGGCTTCTATATATACTTCTGAGTGTCGCAGTTGTGGAGACGTGTCATAACCCAAACAGACACCATCACCAATACTAACCCTTCCTTTACCCAAAATCTTGACAGGCTGACTAATAGAAATATCCCCCAGAATGTCTGTCTGACCTTCCCTAAATAACGTATAAAATAAAAACTTTCTCCGGTATATACATAAAGCTAACTTTCTGTATTTAGCTATTATTTTTTATAATTAGATATCTCATACCAACATTACCACCTAAAGCTCAATAACAGAAGTAACTAGCAATCCCGTTCAACAACTAGAATTTCTGAAATACTTCTTTACTCTTCTATTAAATTTAAACAACCTACTTAACTTAACACCTCGGGAAAAGTAAGCCTTCCATGCTTGAGCTTTACTATCAAATTCTCCACTAAAGAGATCTCTTAATATTTTCACAAACAGATATTTTTCATCTAGAGCTTTCACTACCTCTGTATTTCCTACAGCCTTGGCATCTTTTATATTCATCCGTAAATCAATTAGCTCTCTTTCATACATCACTTTCCATTTATTGATGAATTCTTCTTTTGTTCTTTGTTTTAAGGCACTAATTCCAACATCATATCGATAGTCAATTAATGACTCCATTAACTTAATGCTTTTTCCTTTTAATCGACTTCTTAAGATAAAAACGCGATCCTCGTTGATAACTTTTTTATCAATTTCAGGAAAATCATTAAACAATGATGAGTCAATCGCTGCGGTACAGCCTGCAGGTAAAACTTGACGCTCGATAATTGATTGATAAGAGCCATCAAACACTTCACCTTCATCTCTGCCAGAAACAAAATTGCCATGTTCATCAATCTTGTCAAACTGCGACAAAATAAGCTTAACATCTCTCTGCTCTTTCCACGCCTGATATTGTTTTGCAAGTCGTTGTGGCTTAGACATATCATCACCAGCCTGAACAACTATCAGCGTGTCATTAAACATTCCCTTCAATTTATTAAATTGAGAGACGAGGCCGACATTAAATTCATTTTTAATAAACTCGATATTAAGCCCTTCTGGCTTTTCCAAGAGTGTTTTTTCGATCACTACCTCAGTATCATCGGGTGAACAATCATCAAAAATATACAGTTTTTTAGGCCAAACCGTCTGATTAAATATAGATTTAATAGCGCCTTCAATATATGCAGATTGCTTATAGCAAAATATTGCGACAATCATATCGTCAATAATTTTATTCATTGTAATTTCTCTAGTACAAATTTACTCTTAGATACACATAAAAATTTTAAATTCCATTCACCTAAAAACAACAACTTTTATATAGATAATCAGCTATCACCTTCGATATAGTAATAGCTGATAAACATGAAGAAGTGATATTTTAAACTCCCAATCGCTCAAAACTGTAAGAACCATCTAATACGCGTTGCCACCATTGAGAGTTATTTAGGTACCATTCCACGGTTTTGCGAATGCCGCTTTCAAACGTTTCTTCTGGTGCCCAGTTAAGCTCTTGAGCAATCTTGGTGGCATCAATTGCGTATCGCACATCATGACCAGGGCGATCTTTGACATAAGTGATTAAAGACTCATAAGACTCAACGCCTACTGGTTTTTCTGGTCGCAACTCTTCAAGTAGTGCACAAATGGTTTTCACTACCTCAATGTTTGCTTTTTCGTTATGACCACCGATGTTGTAGGTCTCACCGACTTCACCTTCGTTGACCACTTTGTACAGCGCGCGAGCATGGTCTTCCACAAACAACCAGTCTCGGATTTGCATGCCATTGCCATACACAGGCAACGGCTTGCCATCGAGGGCATTCAAAATCATCAGAGGGATCAACTTCTCTGGGAAGTGGTACGGGCCATAGTTGTTGGAGCAATTGGTGATAAGTGTTGGTAAACCATAAGTACGTTGCCAAGCACGAACCAAGTGATCGCTCGAAGCTTTAGATGCTGAATATGGGCTGCTCGGCGCGTATGAGGTGGTTTCGGTGAACAAATCATCCGTCCCCTCTAAATCGCCATACACTTCATCCGTAGAGATATGATGGAAACGGAACGCCGATTTTCTCGCGTCCTCTAGGCCAGACCAATATTGACGCGCCGCTTCAAGCAGATGGTAAGTACCCATGACGTTGGTCTCAATAAAAGCAGCAGGACCATCAATAGAGCGATCGACATGAGATTCGGCGGCCAAATGCATCACCATATCGGGTTGATGCTCTGAAAACACGCGATCTAGTTCAGCTCGGTCACAGATATCTACTTGTTCAAAGTAGTAACGTTCACTCTCTGAGACATCAACTAATGATTCTAAATTCCCTGCGTAGGTCAGTTTATCTAAATTGATAACGGTATCTTGAGTGCCACGTATAATGTGTCGTACAACAGCAGAGCCAATGAACCCCGCTCCACCAGTTACTATAATTTTCATTACGTATATCGCCTTTGTTGATTTGTAAATCCACAATATATTATTGGGCTGTGTATATGGACGCGGTCTTGGAGTTTCGCATGGATAATCCTATTAAAGAAAAACTACGTCAAAGATATATAACTTTTATTTACATGACTAAAATCTGACTCTCGCCAAAGAATTTTTCGCACAAGCAATTCTTTTTTGAATGAGCGAAGAAGCCTTTCTAAGTTTTGCTTTTTCCATTCGCCGTGCTCTTGTTTGCGGCATTTATCAAAATCAAGAATCCACACTTTATCTTTGTCATCGATCAAGATGTTGTGGATATTCAGGTCAGTGTGATTAACGCCAGCGTTGTGCATCTTGGCAATTTCTTGCCCTATTTTCTGATATATTTCTGCGGATAAGGATTGTTCTTGCAAGATACTGACCAGATCTCTGGCGTTTGGGATTCGCTCACTTAATAAATCAGCTTGATAGAAGAGCCCTGACTTTACGGCTCTTGCTGCAATTGGACGAGGAACGTGCACCTCAGCCTCGATTAGCGCCAACAAAAGCTGAAACTCTTGCGCACAACGGGTGTTATCCCAGCCAGAGAACCAATAATGATCGTTAACCAACTTCCCAAACAAACCGCCACGACGGTAATGACGCAGTGCTGCTTGCATGTTCTCTAGTTGAATAAACCATGTCGTGCCTCGCCCCGTCGCACTGCCAACCACCTTGTCTAAGGACTGCCAGTATTCCGCATCAAATATCGGTTGGCTAGGGTCTGTAACGATCTCGTCATCAAACCAGATCATTTGGTTGTTGTTTTGATACTGTTGAGTCACGCGCTTACCCTCTAGCCGAAATATCGGCTGGCTAATATATACAACCAAGTAAATCCGGAGAACGCCAATGCAACCATAACGGCAGCAGAGCCTATGTCTTTAGCTCGACCACTGAGTTCATGCCGCTCAATACCGATACGATCCACTACCGCCTCAATCGCTGAGTTTACAAGCTCTACAATCAAGACTAACACCACGACCCCGATCATTAAGATACGCTCAATCATGCCGACATCCACTAGCCAAGCCAAAATCACAGCGATACTCAACAGAGCCAACTCTTGTCGAATGGCAGCTTCATGCTTAAAAGCCGCTTTTAATCCTTGGATCGAATAACCCGTCGCTTTAACGATGCGCTTTAGCCCGGTATTACCCGGTTTGCCAGATTCTTGCGATTGATGCGGTGTTGTCTTTGACATTGCAGAACACTTATCAGTACTTAGCTATATTCGAGCCGTGTATTTTACATTTATTGGGGATGTCTGCATAATTTACCTGCCTCTATTCATCGAATCAGACAATAATTATGTTCACTTCTGCCCCATCGTCACTATGCGTCTTGCGTTTGTCCGCTATTGGAGACGTTTGCAATACTATCGCCACCATTCAAGCTATTCAGAAACACTGGCCTTCGACCCAGATTACTTGGATAACGGGTAAACTTGAAGCCCAGTTATTAGCCGCCATCGATGGTGTAGAAGTGATTGTTTTTGATAAAAAAGCGGGACTTGATGGCTACAAATCGCTTTGGCGACAGCTGAAAGGCAGAGAGTTTGATGCGCTATTGCATATGCAGTACGCGATTCGAGCGAGTGTCGCGACGTTGGGCATTAAAGCAAAATACAAACTTGGTTTCTCTTCTGATAGAAGCCAAGATTTTCAGACGCTATTTACCAATGTCAAAGTGCCTTCCCCGCAATCTCTGCATGTCGCAGATGGCTTAATGGCCTTTGCCCATCAAATTGGGGTACCAAAGGCAGAACTAGACTGGGTACTTTCTTATTCAGACCACGACCAAGCTTGGGCAGAGTCTCATATTTCTCGTAGTAAACCTAACCTGCTGATTGTGCCTGGTGCGAGCAAAGCTTATAAAAACTGGAACGCGGAAGGTTATGTGGATGTGATTCATCACGCCAGAGCAAAAGGCTGGAACGTGATTCTGGCAGGCAGCCCTGCTCAGGTAGAATTGGACCTGGCAGAGGCCATTCAATCTCGCTTGGAAGAACCGTGTCTAAATTTAGTTGGACAAAGTTCAATTCTGCAAATGCTTGCGTTAATAGATAAGGTTGAAATGGTCATCGCCCCCGATACCGGACCAGCACACATGGCAAATGCCATGAAAACGCCAATCATCGGGCTCTATGCACACCATAATCCGCTTCGAGTGGGACCTTACCGCTACCTAAAATACGTTGTCTCGGTTTATGAAGAAACGATCTTTGCGGAAACAGGCAAAAACAGTCACGAGTTAAGCTGGCGAACTCGCGCTAAAGATGAAACGGCAATGAACCGCATTACTAACACTCAAGTAATGAGCATGTTCGATCAAGTCTTAGAAGATTTGTATCCTCAATACCAGTAAACTTACTGTCTTGATTTGTTAAGAAGGAAATGACCTTGTCCAAACCAACCTTAGCCGTTGCCTTAATCGTAAAAAATGAAGAGAAGCACTTAAAAGCTTGTCTAGACACTGTGAGAGATTGGGTCGATGAGATTGTCATCCTAGATTCTGGCAGTACGGATAATACTGAATCCATCGCAAGGCAATACACAGATAAGTTTTACTCTAACTTAGACTGGCAGGGGTTTGGCAAACAGCGCCAACTTGCTCAAACTTATATCGAGTCCGATTTCGTTCTTTGGCTAGATGCTGATGAGCGCGTAACTGACGAACTGCGTCAAGACATACTGAATGCTATCAGTCAGCACAAAGACAAAAACGTCTACCAAATTAATCGTCTAACCACTGCCTTTGCCAAAGAAATTCGTCACTCTGGCTGGTCTCCTGACTGGGTAGTCCGTTTGTATAAAACTTCACAAACTCAATACAACGATGCATTGGTGCACGAAAGCGTGGTCATTCCAAATGGATTTAACATCGTGTCATTGAACGGGCGTCTCAAGCACTTTACCTACGAAAGGCTAGGTGAATATACCCGCAAGACTCAATTGTATATGCAGTCTTGGGCTGACCAAAGAGAAGGAAAAAAAACCGCTTCTCTACTTAGTGCATTTACGCACGGTTTTTTTCGATTCTTTAAAATGTATATCATCAAGCGTGGCTTCTTAGATGGACGACACGGATTTTTGCTAGCCGTGTTAAGCGCAAACACCACTTTTACCCGTTATGCCGATCTGTGGCTGCGTGACTACGTGAAAAAACACAATAAAGAGCAATAATATGAATATTTGCCATGTGAATTTGGCTTCTGGCTACCATGGAGGAGAAAACCAAACCCTTCAACTCATCCAGCAACAAGTCAAATTGGGTTATAACCTTACGGTAGTCGCTAACCCTAAAAGCCCTTTTGCCGATGCCATCCGTAAACTGAACGTTAAGCTAGTACTGGCGACTCACTTTACCAAGGCACACTCTAAAGCTGTAACTCAAAATTGTTCAATCATTCATGTTCATGAAGGACGCGCAATTTATTGGGCTCTCATTCAGCACATGCTTTATGGTAAGCCTTATATCGTCACGCGCCGTATAGATAACCCTCTAAAGAAAAAGTGGCTGGCAAATTTAGCCTACACGAAAGCGAGTGCTGTAGTTGGCTTAAGCACAGCCATTGTTCAGAGAGTCAAAGACGCTTACCCAACGTCTGCCACTTACAAAATACCAAGCTCCCCAGTGGTATACTCTATAGATAAACAAGCAGTTAAAGCCCTAAGAGAGCGCTTTACGGGTAAGTTTTTGGTGATTCATGCCGCAAACATGCTCAAACATAAAGGCTTCAATGTCACTATCGAAGCGGCAAGGCTACTAAAAGACATTGCGCCCTCTGTTCACATCTGTTTATTGGGCGATGGTCCAGAGCGACAAACGCTTGAAGCACAAGCAGAAAGTCTGACTAACATTAGCTTTGAAGGTAAACAGAACAACATGGGTGATTGGTTTGCAGCGGCAGACTTACAAGTACACCCATCGTATACCGAAGGGCTTGGTTCTGTCATTTTGGAAGGTATGGGCTCTGGTTTACCTGTTATTGGTACCAACGCAGGAGGCATTCCTGACATCATCGACCACAACTCAAATGGATTACTGGTTGAGCCAGGTAATTCACAAGAACTGGCAGATGCAATAGTAAAGGTTTCCCAAGATGATGAATTGAAGCAACACTTCATCGCTCAGGGGCAAGAGAAATTGAAATTGTTTGATATCAACTACACTGCTAATCAATACGTAGACATTTACGAGACAGTTTTACGATGAAAAAAGTCATATACCCAGGTACTTTCGATCCAATCACAAATGGTCACCTTGATATCATCACTCGTGCCGCAGACATGTTTGATCAAATTGTTATTGGTGTCGCGGCAAGCCCTTCTAAAAATACGCTTTTTAGCCTAGAAGAACGCGTAAAACTGGTTGAAGAATCAACAGCACATTTAAGTAATGTATCGACAGCCGGTTTTAGTGGTCTACTTGTTGATTTTGCCAGAGAGCAAGAAGCAAACGTATTGGTACGCGGCCTGAGAACAACGGTAGACTTTGAATACGAGTTCGGCCTTACCAGCATGTATCGCAAACTGTTGCCAGGAATGGAAAGCGTGTTCCTTACTCCAGCCGACGAATACGCCTTCCTTTCTTCCACTATTGTTCGTGAAGTTGCCATTCATGGTGGAGATGTGAAGCAATTTGTACCTGAATGTGTTTATATCGCTATCAATACAAAGGTAGCACAATGAGTTTCAGGAAATTTAAGTATTACGCTTCAAATGGTCTGCAAGTCTTAGTACCTAACTCCATTAGAAGTAAATCAGCTCGTCGTCTTATCGATAAATACCCGATGGATTCCTATATCCAAGAGCGAGTAGACTACTACAACAAGGTTAACGAGTCATTTGAACTTCCTGAAAACGAGTCGACACGTGTTGGCGGCTACAAAAAGACAGGCGGTACAACATACTACTTCGACCTACACAAAGTAGTTAAGTCCTTCCCAGCTCAATACTTTTTCCAGTTTTTGAACGGTGATATTCGTTATGTACCAGAATACCCATGCTTTCTTAAAAGTCGACCGATTGGGGAAGACAATCAAAACTCCGTCTTACTAAAGTTAAATGAGATTCGTCACTTCCAGTTTGTTACTGATAAACAGTCATTTAGAAGCAAGAAAAACATGGCGGCTTGGCGTGGTGTTGGATACCAGCCACACCGTAAAAAAGTGATTGAGCAGTTCTATAACCACCCTCAATGTAACATTGGTCAGACACAGCCAGTCAACGGCGATCCTTGGGAAAAAGGATTTATGTCGATTGAAGAACAGCTTAATTACAAGTTTTTGCTCGCCATCGAAGGCAATGATGTTGCGACTAACCTCAAGTGGGCGATGTCTTCAAACTCACTGGTAATAATGTCCAAGCCTAGGTATGAGACTTGGTTTATGGAAGGCCGCTTGCAAGCAGGTGTTCACTATGTAGAGGTGAAAGCCGATTACTCTGATTTGATAGAGAAAATGGAATACTATATCGCTCATCCTGAAGAGGCAGAAGCCATCATCCATAATGCGCACGAATGGGTAGAACAGTTTAAAAACCCTCAGCGAGAAAAATTAATCTCTCTATTAGTGGCAAAGAAGTACTTTGAAAAATCAGGGCAAATGTAATTTGCCCTAATCCATATTTCACTTCTGACACTCACTACAAAAGAAGGTATTACGCTGCCCTATTTTTAGCTCTTGAAGTCGTTCGCCGCACTCTGGGCATGGCTCTCCGGCTTTTCCGTAAACTAATAACTCTTGTGCAAAGTAACCCGGCTTTCCATCGGCTTGCGCAAAGTCTTTCAGCGTAGTCCCACCTTGCGTAATGGCAATCTCAAGTGTCATTTTGATATTTTCAACAAGTAACCCCCACTCTTGAGAAGTTAGCTTACCTGCAGGCCTTGAAGGGTGAATTCGAGATTTAAACAACGACTCATTCGCGTAGATGTTCCCGACACCAACCACGACTTTGTTGTCCATGATGAACTGCTTGACGGCGACACGCTTATTTTTAGCTTTCTCCGCTACATATTCCGCATTGAACTCTTCAGTTAAAGGCTCAGGCCCCATGTTTGCTAGTACAGCATGTGACTCGCCAGGAGCACACCACAGCCATGCCCCAAAACGACGCGGATCGTTATAACGCAGTATTTTTCCACTGCTTAGTTTGAGATCTACATGATCGTGCTTTGCTGGCGGAAAGTCGGCATCTAGGACACGTAAAGACCCAGACATGCCCAAGTGAACAATGGCTGTACCTGTGTTTGTCTCGATCAGTAAGTATTTCGCACGACGGCTAATCGTACGGATCACCTGCCCTTCCAATTTTTTAAGCTCTATAGGAATATCCCAGCGCAATTTAGGCGTTCGAAAAGTAAACGACTGGATCGTTTGTCCAACCATGTGGGGGCTAATTCCCATACGACTGACTTCAACTTCTGGCAACTCAGGCATTAGATTCTCCAATTCACCGGCTAATAGTTCTCGCTGCTAGCATAATCGAAAAGAAAAACGATAAATAGGGAAGCTTATTAGGGGTATAGACGCAAAAAGGCTTTACTCTGGCATAAGGTAGTTTTCATCGACGGAGATAGCGACCCATTTGTCTTGCCAGGTTTTAAATAGCCAAAAAGCAGGTAAACGAAAGAAAGTTACCCGCTGCGGCTCTTCGAGATCCTGATACCAAACTTCTACCGTTTCAGGTATCGTCAGGTTAGGTTTTAAATGATCGAACTGTTCCGAGGTAAGCTCGGTCCCTTCCAATGATTGCCAGCGTGATACAAGTTCACTGATCGGTGCATCGACTTTGACGTTAGATTGCCACCGTCCATCATGCAGTTCGAACTCCCAGCCACTATAGTACAAAGACTCCACCGTATAATCGGAGCGAAGTACATTTGGGTAGGGGTCTGCTTGGTCTGTTAATAGGTAAGTTTTGATCCACATCGGCGCATTTAAGATCACTATAAACGCGATAATGCCCAGAATAAGAATATTGTTCCATCGGCGGCGACGAGCCGGACTCACACGCATAACCATCTCTACTCTCTTATAGTTATGAGTAAACTACCAAAGAGTATTGAGCTTGACTAGAACAACGGTGTGCAAGTGTGTAGGGAAGTGGTAACTAAGCGGCAGAGAGCGATCAATCAAAAAATTCGAGTATAGAGTCGGACCAGTAAAATAACTTCAGCAGTACTTTATAATCCGATGACGTACTGAACCTTTTCTTCAGCACTTTTATTCAGGTAATAAAAAACCCAACTCGAAAGTTGGGTTTTTCAATTCATCAAAGAGACTGAAACCAATTATTTGATTTTTGCTTCTTTGTACATAACGTGCTGGCGAACTACTGGATCAAACTTTTTGATCTCAAATTTGCCTGGCATGTTACGCTTGTTCTTATCAGTTGTGTAGAAGTGGCCTGTACCTGCTGAAGATACTAGACGGATTTTCTCACGAACGCCTTTCTTTGCCATTGCTTATTTCCTCTTAAACGTTTTCGCCACGTGCACGCATGTCTGCAAGAACAGTATCAATACCTTTCTTGTCGATGATGCGCATACCTTTAGCAGATAGACGTAGTTTAACAAAACGTTTTTCGCTCTCTACCCAGAAACGATGAGTTTGTAGGTTCGGCAGAAAACGACGCTTAGTAGCATTTCGTGCGTGTGAACGGTTGTTACCCGTTACTGGACGCTTACCAGTTACTTGGCATACTCGTGACATGAATGTCTTCTCCAAAATCGTT
>Ga0215266_1010_pt1 | contig 21668 bp, 38 predicted proteins | sample JAMX8_100Endo3_H_FD_182616 | JGI IMG/M metagenome (GOLD analysis project Ga0215266, IMG submission 182616) | Enriched cells of freshwater protists from Biology Centre CAS, Ceske Budejovice, Czech Republic - JAMX8_100Endo3_H3 | ecosystem: Environmental > Aquatic > Freshwater > Unclassified ...
ATGCTGAAGATTCGCTCGGGCAGCAGGTTCGACACAGCGTGCTCCATCATCTACAAGGTCAGTCATGAAGCAATCGACATCCTGGTCTTTATCGGCTTGAGCTACGGTTGCGTGTGGGGCTATGACTACATCCAGTCCCAGTGGGCCTCGGGTCCCACGGCCGGCGTAGCAGTTACCTTGGTGGCGCTGATTGTGGCGGCTCTGAGTGCAGTAACAAGCATTACCTCAATCGTTAGAAACTTCCGGAGGGAAAAAGCACAGGGTTTTCCTGAGCTGACCGGACTCCGAATTAGAGAGTCGCAGATCAATGAGATTCTCAGATCAGGGCCCCCTGGATTTGCAATTAGGATGTTCGATAGCCTGCCCGTTATGGCTACCTACCAGTTAAGCGAAAGCCCGGCTGAGGGTGTCGAGGGCTTTGCCGCGCCAGCGCCCAAGTCGGTTGCACCTGAGAAGCCACGGAGGTGGTGGGATCTCCCTGTATGGCTGATCACTGCGATGTCCCTGCTTTGGCTGGTAACCGGTTCATTGCTCAGCGACGACCCAGACTTGATGGCCAAGATTGGCTCATTCGCAGTTATTTGGCTCGCGGCCGACGCATTAATCCGCCGATTGGTGCGGCATAAAACTGAGCGGGTAATCGCCCAGCGCACTCGACACACCTGGTAAATCCTCTACAGCAAGCCCGTATCCCCTGCGGGCTTGTGCTTACTACTCCCTTCCCCGCTGCGCCCTCAGTCTGAATTCAGGCTGATGCGGTCCAGGCCCCACATCTGGCATCCAATCCCGAGCAGCATCAGCAGTGAAAGCGAGGCACCGTTTTGGCTTCTGGCACGCCTCGTTTCGGGGGATGATCCTCACATCGTCCACCTAGCAGCGCGAGCCGCGCTGCAGGCAACCCAAGCTGCAGAGGAAACGGCCGCATGAGCCAATCCGGAGTGACAAAGATCATCACCCTCCCACGGGAACTTGCTGATCGGATTCTGTTGCGCCTGAACACGGCAGCGTCCGCCTGCAAGGCTGCCAAGGCGGAGCGTGACGAGTTCCGCGGCATGCTCGAGCAGATCGGCTCCGACACCATCACCATTCCCAGGGACAAGGCTGATCGAATCCTCACCCGCCTGAAACTCACAGCGCCGCGTTTCAAGCTCGCCGCTGTCGAACGCGATGAGCTGCGTAAGTTGCTCAACAAGCGCCAGCCGGCAGCTCTAGACGAGGGAGGCCTGAGCCAGAAAGTCGAAAACACTCATGGCTGTATCGGTGACGCATCTGCGCCAGCGCCAACTCCCGATGTGTCCTCTAACTCTGTTGCAGAGCTGACCGCGCAGCTGACTGATCTGCGCCGGCGCTTCGACTGCCTGCACCAGGGCCTCAAAACAATCGCTGCCGGGCAAGTGCCCAGCGGGATCTCGATTCCTGACTTTGCATCCGCAGCCATTGCGGACGCCCAACCCATCAACGCAGGGGCCTAGGCCAATGAGCAACAACGAGCTAGTACCGGGAAGCAAGAACGATCCCAACCTACTTCCTGACTTCAAGGCAACCGTCCAGGCCCTCGAAGAAGCCTATGCCGGCGACAGTAGCCTGGGCTTCATGAATGACGCTGCAGTCTTGCTGCGGAACTTCCATGGCGCTGAGCTACAGTCCATCCGCGCGGGCCTATCGCCAGGCTATGGTCAGTGCCAGCTGGATGTGCTGTGGAAGGAAGGCCGATCGTGGGTAGACACCACGATCAATCAAGAGCAGTACGAAGCCCTGCTCGGGATCATCAAGCCGGCTGTTGGTGGCGTGAGTGTGGCCGCCTACGCCGGGGAGAGCAACCTGGCCAGCCAGGCCGCCGAGGTCGATGACGGGCGGCTCCCTCCCCCCGAGCGCCAGGCGGTATGGCAGATGATCGACAACGCCCTGACCGGTACGCTCGACCCGATGCTCCGTGGCGATGTGTGCAACATTCTGGCCCCGCTGCTGGTGCCGATGCCTGCCTGCCCAGCGCCAGCACCGTCGAAAGCAGCACAGCCGACGGCACTGGTCCAGTGCGCCCCGCCAGCCCCCTCCGATACCAACACACAGAGCCTCGCCGCCGGTGACGAATTGACGCCGGGAACCTGGGCTGACTTTGTTCAAAGGCTTCGCCATGACTGCATCGGTGAGGGCATGCAGGATCACTACACTGCTGACGTCATGTTCACCGTGCAGGCCCGCCGTTTGGTGAGCGGGATCGACAAGGACTTCACCGAAGACCTGGTACTCATTTGCGAGGACCGGGAATGGTTTTCCCCGGAGGATTACTGGGATGGGCTTGGCGAAGCAGAGCGTGAAGAGCTTGACCGTTCGATGCTGGGGACAGTCGGAAAGAAATTCCTGGAGGCAGCAGAGTCTGAGCGCTGGGAATTGCTTGGCGAGCTGCCTGACCATACAGTTGTCGGCTACCAGGAAACCTGGGAATTCTTGAACACTCACTTCACGAAGGACGCCGCAGAGGCATTCATACAGCGCAAGAAGTCAGATTACCGCAAGGGCTTGCGCGTGGCCGTTGAGTCCCAGTATTGGGCCTGGGAGTTCAATGCCATCAAGAATGCGATTCTGACTGGCCGCCTTCAGCTGGTCGACTCCCAGAGCCAGGCGACCGGGCAGCCTGCATAATCATCCGCCCATGCGCGCAGCCGTCGCTCTGGCGGCTGCACAACAAAACAAAAGCCTGGCCCCTGATAATGCATGCCGGCATAGGAAGGATTGATTTCGAATGGAACTGGCGGACCCTGACTTTTTGAAACCGATTGAGGAATTCGATCAGTGGGCTAGCAAGGTGTTCTACCCCCTGTACCGCAAACATCCAGCGAGGGCACTCCAAGCAGCCAGGGAGAAATCCTTGAATCTGGACACCCTGGCCCGAAAGAGCCTGGTCGCGTCAAACAGGAACCTCGCGGTAAGGAAGCGGTACAACGGCGATCCATTTACCCGGGGTAAGCTTTTCCACTGGGCGTGGAGCCTAGGCATGACCCTGGTGTTCTACTGGCACGGCCGTGGGCATTGGTCCCTGCTCCTGATCGGCCTGGCAGCCGCGGTGTTCTCGTGGGAATACTTCCGTTGCAGGCGGCTTGCAACGGTAAGCGAGCAGCTCGCTGATGTGCTGGCCGAGTCAATCGGGCCGCGCCCAGCCTGAGAGTGTGGTGATGACCATTCAGTTGGAAATTGGCCAGCATCTCCGGGTGCAGCTAGAGTAATACCTGTAATCCCCTTCTGATGTAGCTGCACCCGAAGCCTCAGTCCCGCACTGGGGCTTCGTCGTTTCAGCGACACCCTCCGCGCCAGCCAACTCCGCCGGCACGTACCTCATCGCTCTTGATGCCCCTGATTTCGGCCCTCTAGTAGATCAGCTATTGTGAAAGTCGTACGGACAATAGCCGTACACAAACCACTGCCAATTTAGGATCGGTCATGCTTGTCTACGCGAACCAGCTGTTCTTCTTGCCAACGAATACAGCTGACGAGTTGATTGGCACTTTCGCCAGATGGCTTGGCAAAAGGGTTCATGTCCCTATCGACCGTGAGCGAATGGTCGAGGGCATCAGAGCGCTTCGCTTTCGAGACCAAAGCTTCCTGACGACGACATCCACGTTCGTGCTGGGAAAAAGTGAAAGCTATCCCTTCCTGTTCAATGCAACCTATTCCTATAGTGACGATGAGGTCATCGGCCGACGCTGGACAGTCGAAATGGGGATACGGCAGCACCACGCACAAGCTGAAATAGAATGCACCGTGATCCTGAAGACTGAAGAGCGTAGTGCGTGTGTACGAGAGCTAGTTGATGTTTCTTGTCCAACCTTGATTGAATGGCTAGCTCAGAGGGCTCTAGTCAGCGGGACACCTGGCGCGAGTTATCACCTGCTGACACCTGACACGGTCGGTACGTATCTCCAGTTGGTGACTGCAGCAGATCGTCGATTGCCAGTCGCCCTCATGAGTTGTGATAGGGATGGCGCATACTTGATGCCTATCGAGACCCTCCAACCGCAGATCGTAGGTCTATGCGACATTTACCTGGTACCGCAGGTGGTGAGCAGCTATCGACTCGAAAACCTTGTCGGCCGTGACCGTTACACATTCAACGGAGGAGTCAGGATCTTCTGGCCACCCCGGCCTACTGATGAACCTGGATCATGCACTGGGACGGTTTTACTCCCACGTAGCTCCTCTTCCCCCGGGCATCCGCGCTACTCCGGATCCCGCAACCAAATACTTGCGGCAATCACAGACCATTCGAATGTACCGTTGTCCCTGCGCCACATTTCACGTGAGAAAGTATCGGAGCAGATAGTCCGGTCGCGACTGCAGCATGTCCAATCAGCGTCAGCTGATCTGCCGGATAACAACGATGCTGAACTGCAGGTCTATCAGGAGCTGCTGGGCTCAGTCGATGACGAACTGAGAGGCCGAAGCCAGGAAATCTCTACCCTCCGCGACGAGATCAACTCTCTCACTGCAGAGAACGGCCGGCTGCTTTCACTCATGGCTGGGTATGGCCACTCGACACACGAGGCGAGCGTTGATGTAGATCTAGTACGTTTTCGGACGGCAGTCCTGGCACAACTCGGCAACACCTCGTCGCTGGTACAAAGCCTTGAATTTGTCCAAGGTCTATTCCCTGAGCGTGTCGACGTGCTGGATTCGGCATTCAAGTCGGCGCAGGAGTCGGACGATGCTCGCTTCAAATACTGCCGCAAAGCTGGTGATCTTCTGCTGGTCCTTGTGACCAACTACTGGGAGGTGCTGGCCGGCGGGGGGCCAGACCAGACGGCAAAGGACTGTTTCGGTGCACAGGCATACAGTGCGAACGAATCGGGTTTATCGGGCCGCGGACGAGCTGAGCGCACATTCCTCTACAGAGGCGAGCCCGTATTCATGGACAAGCATCTGAAGATTGGCGGGAAGGATTCACTGGCGACCACGCTGCGCATTCACTTCGAATGGTTCAGTGGTGATAGGAAGATCGTGATAGGCCATTGTGGTCGGCACTTGAGATTCTAGTAGCCCGCTTGCCGGGGCTTGAGTGTGTGTCCGGTACGTTTTCTATGCGCCCCACCACGTAGTGATACCTCCAGCCTCGCGCAACAGAGCCGCTACATCTTCTTCTGTCGCGGGCTCATCTGCATCGACCGTCCAGGAGCTCCCGTCAAAGTGCAACCAATGATCCCCCGCGGTCAAAGTCAACGGAAAAAATCTACCGTCAAGCATGTGGCACAGCAGCTGCTCCTTGGGGCTAAATTTTGGCGGCGTTGGCTCACCTGGGCGAAGGCTGTAATCCATACCTGTTTCCTTGCTACTTCGACAGGCCGGCTTTCATTGTCAGCGCATCGCTTAGAGCCTGAAGCTTCTCAAGCTGGCTGGGGTCACCCTTCGGATCGAAATTCAGGCCGGGGCTTGGGTGTAACTGGTGGCGTTATCCTAAACCTTTTTTCGCAGGAACCGGCTACGGGGAGCTGATTCAGGTTGAATACCATCAGCAGAATTAAGGGCATGGTATTCGCGGCTTAACCACTCATCCAACGACCACGGCGATAAGCCTTCCGCCTCGGAAGCGGCCTGCAACCGCCTGTAAGAATCTTTGTCTAGAGGGTCATACTCAGCCAGAAGAGTATCCATCCTGGATCCCCACGTCGTCGCTACACGCCCGTAGCGAAGTACTGCCGCAAATGTTGCACACGTCACTAACGCTGACGGCCAGCTGGGACCTACGCCCCATATGGCGAGGCTTCCGGCTGCCACCCCGGCCGCCAACGCAAACGCCATACGAGGACCGATAAATGGGCCTTCAAAGAAGAATCGCGAGCAGGTTCGAATACGGGCCAACTGCTGGCGGCGCTTGGTAGTATCGGGGGCATGCCCCGACTGCTTGCCGCCTCTTATCACTCGTAAAGTCATGGCGCTTTCCCTTACACCTGTGGTCGGATGGCGAGGCTGGCTTTCCAGCCGAATTCGGTTTGACGCCAGATGTAGCTACCAGAGTGTGCGAGGAATATTCTGGAAAAGCCACTTATTGGCTTCGGCGACAGTGCTTTTCTTCCACCGCTGCTCATATTCCTTTTGGACTCTTTGATACTCATCCCAACAGTCCAGCGGTGTCTGAGTATCCAGGTAAGCCAGCCACTCGGCACGGCGTTTCGCACTCAACGTACACCACCAGTTCACGGCGGCCTCTGGCGTTTCATCGTGGCGGCGTTTGGATTCTATCGGGTGAAATTCACTCAACAAATCCTCGCGCTTGTTGACGTGCGTATGCTTGAGCTCGTTGCGCAGCCAGTTCTCCACATCAGGACTGAGCTTGTGCGTGCGCTGGCAGGCATCGATGAAACCAATCACGCGCTGGGCGGCCTCACCGGCTTCCCACAGCGTGCGCAGCGGGCCGATCTGGTCGCGCATGTACGTCATGCAGGCAGCACGTATGTCACTCTCGGTCATGGTCATGTCAGAAGCCTTCGCAGCCGCATCTGTGGGATGAGTAAAGGTCGGTGGCAGACGCGAATCTCGCGCCTCACTACTGCCGCTGCCCAGCAGGGGCTGGGCTTCGTGTGCACCCCTGCGTTTTCCGTTATTGGGGTAGATCGTTGGCCAGCTCAACGCCGCCGTCCCATTCGGCCACCACTTCGGCACCGCACATCGAGCAGGCCGTCGTCACCTCGGGCGCCGATTCTTCCAGATGCAGCTTGCCGTCTTGGCCGCACTTGGCGCAGTGGTAAACATACAGCACAACCGGGGTCGTAGTGGCCATGGTCGTTATCCTATGGTCGGGCCGGGTCAGCCGCAACCCAGCATTTTGCGCCGTTGTACTCGTCGCCACCTTCGGCAATAAAGATGTGGCCAGCCTCGTCTACGGCGTAGGCACCTGGGCGTTCGTGGCCCGCATCACGCAGCTTATCCTTCCAACCGTAAACAGCACCCTCCCAGATCAGCACGACACCGCCACGGTGCTCCTGACTTTCAGCGCGCCACTTCGTGGCGGTTGTGCGCAATGCCTCAATCTGTTGGGTCATAGTCGTCTTTTCCTGCTCGATCCTGGGCACGCTTAGTGTACCCCTCTACGGCCTCGGCCCAGCGTGGGCTGGGCTTGGGCGGTACCGCGTTTTCCATGTGCGTATTACTCCTTGTGTGGATGGTGCCTATTTCACGTAACAGCAGGGGTCTTGAGCACGGGCAGCTTTGGTTTTACCAGGTAGCTTGACCATTGCCTCAGCCAGATCTCGCCAAGGAAACTGATGGTTTGGGGTTTGAAGGCTGCACCCGTATCCATGCACGAATATTCTGTCCGGTTCACTGGCTCGGGTTGCCATCCGGCATTCCTGGCAGGCAATGTCGTCGCCTTGAAGTATCCATAAGCGAGACCAGTCACGAAGTCTGTTGCTAAGGCTTATTCTCGGCATGGGCCTATACCTCCCGCTTGGCCGAGCGACCTTCCTTCCAGGTCATCACGTAGAAAATGACGATGCCCACAATGGCGCCGATAGGGCCAGCGCGCTCAATCCATGTGGTTGAAAACGTCGGGAAGGCCAGTTTTAGCCCTATGAGAATCATGGCGGCAACGAGCCACCCAAAGCCTGCTGCCACGGGTGTGAGCAAAATCCGCTTGACGATCAGATCCGTGTTCATAGCGACTCCTTTTGGGTTGTTAATGTGCCGGTTCAACGTGCTTGCGAGTTGTCAGGTCCAAGCCAACGGCACGCATCACGGCCAGCAGGGTTTTCAAGGTCGGGTTTCCTACGTCGCTGAGGCGCGCATATACGCCGCCATATCGCCCATCTGCTCGACGATGGCGGCTTCGCTTGCTTCGTGCGCGGCGCTGATCTTGGCTTTCATTTTTTTGCACAAGCCGCAATCAACGTGTGCCCAGTTGCTACTGCCGTTGCTGGCATCCCCTAGCCAAGTTCCGCAGGGCGCCTGCTCGGCTTCATCGTCATCAGGGTAGGGATCAAAATGCGTGGCCATCGTCGTTTTCCTCGGTCAGTTGGCGGCCTTGGCCTTCGCCGCAATATCGGCTTCGCGGAACAGCTTTGCACAGGCCTTGGAGCGACAACGGTGGTCTTGCTTGATGAGGTGTGCATCACCCTCCCTTTCAACCATCAGGTAGCTACTGCACGCAGCAGTGCCATCCTGACGGAGTGCGTGATACTTCAGATTTGAAGTTCCTTCAGAAACTAGGCCCGCGAAGATTGTCATTACGATTCCCTTGAACAGATTGATCGTCAAGCGTAAGGGGCGGCGTCGCCCTCGGCCTTGCGAATGTCCTGGCCGGCTCGCCAGCAGGCATAGGCCAGTTGTTTTCGGCCCCGGTTTTTAGGCCGGGGACTGGATTGCAGCTGAGCGATTTCCTTTGATTGCTGGTCAGGATAACGACTGAGAGAAAAATCCCAACTCTGCTGTCATTTTCCCGCATTTCTGATCTCACTGAAGCATATGGAAGCCATCAATGATCTTCGCGCGACGCCATTTTGTGCGCTGCCGAGTTTGATATCAGACTACGCGGCGGATGTCGTTGGCCGTGCGTTGCTCTCTCTCAGGATTAGAGGGGCATCGAGGTGGATCCTAAGAGTGGTGTCTGATAGCGGGCCTTATAGGTCCGCTCCCAGCAGGTTCACTGCGGTGTTCACGAAAATTCAGAGATTCGGCTCACCGCGCTGGACACTCACAGCTGCGCTCACATGGCTAGCCAGTTCGTGCGCAGCGTCCGCGTACACAGCCAGTATTCGTTGCGCCAGATCCGGCGGGGTACTGGTCTCGCTGATACCGGCGACCAGATGCTGCGCCTGTCGATAGGCATTCAAGGCGTCAATCGCATCGGGCAGATGAAAATCGATGGTGATCGGGCCGGTCAATTCGACCGGGGCGGGAGGGCTGAGTGGGGTTGTGGGGTTCATGGCCGGTCCCCGTTTTGGACCGTTAAAGTGTAGCCCCTGGTGGACGCCCAAGGATCACGGAAAATCGCAAGCAGTAGCATCAATCACCATCGCTGCATCAAAAGGTATCAAGCGAAAGGCAGGGGCTGAAAGCAAAAGCACTTGACGCCTATACAGCTTTAAGGCTTGATAACAACTGGTGCCGCAATATCACCTCCCCGTGCAATGGGAAAGGCGGCAGGGGCTAAGCGCTTAGCCTGCGATGCACGCGCATGAAAACCGCCCTCGTGGCGGTTTTTTTATGTCTGTGCCTGGGCAAATTAAGCTCTGCCGCATCGATGTCAGCACCGAGCCGGGGCAGGCTGCCGATCGCTGGCCACGAGCACGCCGCCGCCGATGCTTCCCACTGATGTACACCCGCTGTTCCTAAAAGGCCCTGGGCCCGCTCAAGGACGAGATCTACCCTACACGTGACTACCACGCGCGCGGCAGCTGCTGCAGCACCTGGTGTGCCTGGCCAGGCCCTGCAGGCCCACCATTGCTCGAGGAGCCGCGGCACCTGTACGTCCTAGATGTAGAGGATCTGGGGGGGTCACGACCGACGATACTCACTGCCTAGTCATTTCGAGACCAATGCCGGCCCGGCCGTGTACCTGGTCGACCCGGCGGTGCTGGCTATGTTCGCGGTACCGGGCAGTAAAGAGCAGGCCGTTCAGGAAAGCAGCTCCTTTGCACGCGCGGGAAGAGAGCGTGGCATTTGCCTGGCGAAGAGCATGCCCAGGATTCACCGGCGGGCCTCACCCTGGCTGAGGTTCACACTCTTACTGCAGAGCCGCTGAGGGCAGCCTGGGCCAACCGGCCAGAAAGCTTCACGTCATTGGAGGCAGCCGCCGAGACGCTGGCCATCTTGCGCTCCCTGACCTCAGCTGACCCTGTGAAGCGACCTTCCACTCCATGATGGATCATGACCTGGTCCAGGATCTATTAGACACCCTCCCGCTCAAGCTCTCCCCAGCAGTTCCAGCGCCGGCATTGGAGCTTGAATACTTACGTGCAGATCAGCGTCAGGTTCGCTCTCAGGCAACGGTCGTACGGCCCCGACAAGGAAACTTCCGGGCATCTCTCCTGCAGCGGTATGGCGGGGCATGCTGCATCACCGGCTGCAAGGTCGACACCCTGCTCGAGGCTGCGCACATTATCCCCTACCGCGGCGATCAAACCGATGATGTAAGCAATGGGCTTCTGCTGCGTGTGGATCTGCACCGACTATTCGATGCACACCTGGTTACCACCAATCCGGGGACATTCACCGTTGAGGTGGCCAGCGCCATTGAGGACGCCGAGTACAGGGCGTACCACGGTAAGACCCTGTTCACGTTCAGTCCCAAGCCTCGGGTTCTATTCCTCGAAACCCATTACGCTGCCTTCGTAAAAGCGGCGCGCGCGAACCAATAGAGAATTGTTCCTAGGGCCTGAACGGACATATTCACTGGGCATATTGTCTGAACAGCTGAACTACGGCCCGCCCGGCTTGCAACGATCCGCCACGGCTTTATCGGGACGTGTGGGGTTTTGGCACAGCCGGCCTGGGGTGATGATTGACGTCATCGACATCACAACCAGGTACAGAGTCATGACCACTAGCGCCACCGCAAACCAGCTCAACACCCAAACAGAAGCCACTGATGCTGATCAGTCCTCGCTGATGTCAGCCACTCAGAAGCAGGCCATCGCTGAGCTGCGAGACAAAGGATTTGCTGTAGTAGTCTTCAGCCCAGAAGAGCTGGGCTGCGTGTGCCGAGATCGGCTGGAGAGTCGCTTGGTAGCGGATGGGAACGAACATATCGAAGATATCACCGAGTTGGAAAACAACTAGCTCAAGATCTCCTGCCGAAAGCACCAGCGGGCAGCGGCTTTCCAGGCCCGCTCAAGGTAGCCATACAAATGGCTACCTGGCTAAAGAGTACTCAAGAACCCTCAGTGAGACTTCCAAACCACCGCCGATTAAGCCAACGGGAAACACGGTGAGTCGACAGCGGTAGCCCGCGAAATAGCGAACCATGTTCAGGTTGTGGTCCACAGCCAGAGGCTTGTCGCCCATCAGGTCGTGTATTCCAGCGGCCATCACCTGGACTGTAAGACGGGGCTCGATCCGTACATCACGTCCCCGACCTGCCGGAGAAAGCGACTCAATAACAACCTGGCCAGCCATGAGAACCAGGTTGTGCTCTCTACCATCGAGATAGGCGGCGGCGACCTCGAGAAGGATTTGTTCACCAAGACCTGGAGGGAAGTCCCCACGATCCGCCAGCATTTTCCCAAAGAGCGCCTGTATCGTTTTTGGCATCGAGTATCCGTGCTGCGTAATTTGTTTGCGGTGTGATGAGACCACGGAGGTAAAGCTAGGTCAGTACGGGAATCTCGAAGTGAAGCCGGAGGACTGTTGAGGACCTCTATATTCCGTCAGGTATACGTCGAACCTCTCAATCATTTGGGCGAACACGTGGAGCGCGGCGGCTGTTGGATCAGGGAATACGAACTCCCCCCCTCATCCCGCGTATGATACAGGTCGACCACATTGTCATCCCTGAAACGTATGCCGGGCATGTCCGAAAGGACGGTTGCCAAGCGCACAATTTCGTCCTGCCACTGTTGAAGATCAGGGGTGAATACCCAGTGAGGATGGTGAGCATTCCACCTCCTAGCCGCATAGAGGCCGGCACGGCTACGGATCTTGAAGGTAACTTCGTCATCCAGGCATACGCGCGACCCATGTCTGGAATTCGCTCGGACGTAGAACAGTGCTTTTCTATACCCCTCAAAGATTGGCCAGGTCTCGTTCAGGAACTGCACAGCATTGTCATGATCGCGGGACAGGTCGCTTCCGACGTTAAGCGCAAACCTCCGAGTCCTGCCGCCCTCCTGGTGCGCCTTTACCGCAAGATATTTCCATTCGTCGAGCATCTGAGCCGGGAACAGGTCTGCGCTGTTGTCGACCATCCTGTGGCATACCGCACACAACCAGATCCCGTTTTCGTAGCCATGTCGATTCATGCCCTCAGGTAAATCCCAGTACCTAGCTGCACCAGGCTTCGCCCCACAGATGTGCGCCGCGTCGCCGGTCAGGCGATCCTTCCGACTCGAACGGTCGAATACAGCAGTCTGGACCCCACAGAAGGGAGCAGAGCAATACCCTCCAACGTCACGGCGCAAGTCTTCCTTCACGCGTGGGTGGAATCCTTCTTCACCAAGAATACTCATCATTCAATCCTGCCCGGCTCACGCTTCAACCATTGTTGCAATTCAAGGAAGCCTACCCTTCCAAGCCCTGGAATTGTCGTCCACTGACCCTCAGACACAAAGTGCTCCCTTTGGCTGATCGAAGGTCGATCGGTGATCTCGCCGGACCGTACCGCCTCCAATACCTGTTCCCGGCTGACATAACCGCCCTCCACCAAACGGTTAGCAGTCTGACTGCTCAACCCGGTATGCCAGTAGGTCACCGGGTTGGCCAAGCACTTCCCCTTGCGGTTCATCTGGCCCGCCCGACTAGGACTTACACCGAGCGCCTGGGCAATTTCACTGAGTGTCCGCCCCTTCGCATATTCGGTATGAACCCACAGGTAACGCTCCTCTGGTGAAGCAAACGCAGGGGGAACCTTTGTGGTTGGACTGCCATTCATTTCCTGTGTCGACATCGCGCAATCACCTGACAGCTGTGTGCGACTTGAAGGAGCAGAACGCCGCAATACTTGCGCCGACAATCGCAACAGCTGTTTCGGTAGACCCGAAGGTGTCCGAGCCCCATATGAAGCGATAAGCCATGCCCATTGTCACGATTCCAAAAATGAGAGCGAACAGGTCGTAACCTGGAATGGAAGTAACCGGCCCGCCTTGTACCAGCCAATCTTTGAAGGTTTGACTACCCTGGTGACGCATGTTTACACCTCCCAGCACTATCATTTGATCCGGCCTGATTGGATGCTGGCGAAGAGGTCGTGCCGGTACTGGTCAGCCTCGATGACCTCAGATTCGCCAACACGGCGCAGCTCCCACAGTCCTACCCCATCGGCCCTACAAAGGGTGAACGTCGCGATGCCACCGCAGCGCACCTCGATCGTCCCGTCTGGTTGCTCCAGGGCAGCATCATAGCCATGTAGTGTACTCGTTCAGTTCGTTGGGATCGGTGCTCAATGCGGTTCATGCCAAGGTCAGCCGTAAAGGCTGCTCCCAGGCGTAAGCAACCCCTATGAGAAATTGGCGGCCGCGTATGCCGCCTGAATGGGGTTCTTGCGAAGGCGCCAGCGGTGGCCGCACTTTGTGCACTCGCCATCGACGCCCCCGGTTGCCTGAGGGTTGATGCCAGCGATTCGATCAACCAGAACACCATCGCGAAGCTCGTACACATCGCTGACTATGAAAAACTCGCTCAGGTTGATATCAAGCCCACCGCACGCTGGGCACCGGCAGAGAATCGGAGTTCCTTTATCCATGATCAGCCCTACCCTTCGTTCAACTTCGGTGCCCTCGACTGATGGGCGATCAGTTCTTGATGATGGCCTCTTGCACGGCTTGAATCGTTTTGGCGCTCAGCTGCGGGGCTCGACTCGCTTCGTCAACCATGATCTTTTTGCATGTGCCGGCGCTGCAGGGCAATTGCTCGACGGAGGCACTGCCGGCGGTACCAGCTGGGAGGATGCTGTCCAGAAGAATGGAGCAGCTCGCCACCTGGTAAAGCAAGCGGTCGCGAAGAGCGTAATCTTTCGAGCGCTCTGCCGTGTCGGCCGCAGCCTGGTAGAGAGCGCCAGCGCGCTCCAAGTTGCGTTTTCTGTGCTGTGGTTTCCACCAATCGGAATCAAATGGCCAGGACTTGGGTAGCGGACTGCTGACATCACCTGCATTCCGGTAGCTCAGCGCGGCAAGCTCAAGGCTTTCTGCACCCAGCTCATCGTCACTCTTAGCCGTCCAACCTTCAGTCTCGATCTGGCGCTGGCGCTCAGCAGCGATCAGCTGGATACCGGTCATGTTTCTCATCGCACTTCTCCAAGTTCAGATGGGGATCAGCCGCGGGCTCTTACGCGGGCGGCATCAACACTGCGCTCTTGCACGTCTTGAAGCGGGCGGTGGCGCTCCTGCCAAAGCTTGCCAGCAATCAAACCAACGATTCCGCCGAAGACCCCCTGGATGAATACAGCTAACCAATGTGCTTTAGTCTCAGCGCTTACAAAACCGATTATGACAGCACAGGACATCAGGGAAAAAACAACTGCAACGCCGATCGACACCTCAAACGAGGCAAAGTCAAATGGCTCACCCTTTTGGGGCCTGTTAAGAGCAGCCGGCACCACGACGATCATTAGAGCAGCGATCAAACTAATAGCGATCTGCAGATAATTGAACATCAACCACAAGACAATGAAACCAACCGCCACAACAAAATACCTTACAAATTTCAAGAGATTCACATCCTCAGTTCAGAGAGTGCATTCGGATATGGAGTCATCCGAAGAAATTTTTAAGTCCGGTTCCTCACAGTCAACCTGGAAGAGCTCGAACGCATGATCAAGATCGCCGCTCACCTGTGCAGAGATAAATTCATCCTCTCTGTAGATAGCGGCGGCCAGCCTATGGTTGCCATCCAACACAGGCCAGCTTGGCCCGCCGAACCCGAGGCCAGGGCAGCCCACATCGAGTTCGATCGGATCACTGGCCGGGTTCAGAACCAGATAGGCGATACGTGCCGGGTGATCATCGCCACCGGGTAGTGGGGCTAGGCGCTGTGTTTGGAGCGCGGTTCGCACGTCTCCCATCCTAACTGGCCCTCCCCATGGCGATTCATTGCCATACGGATTGCAATGGCCTTTCAAACGAGGTACTGGAATGTTTACTGGCATCGTCGTTGGCGTCCAATGCGCTTTTTATTTCTCAGATGGTTCTTTAAGCTCTTTCAACTCGCCAACCCTCCTGGCGATAAGGGCCACACCAATAGGCTCAAGCTTCGAGCTTGGCACACTACAGATTTTCCAAACCTGTTCCTTTGTCCGCGACCCGTAAGCAGCTTCAATGGCGTTTAGCTTGGCTTCACCCTGCCGTGACCAGTAGGTGAGAAACATACCGAGACAAACAACCGCGAACATAAACAAAGTTGGGTAAAACTCGGCCTCGCAAAAGGCGGCACTACCGAAAAGCGCAACAGTCAATGGACGATCAAGCTGAGTAGACAGCTTTGGAGCCGTCCGCAAGAAAACCTGGGTGAATATGCGCTTGTCTAAGAAGCACGATATTGCGTCTCTGATTAGCTTACGGCTCATTAGACTTACCAGGATTCAAAGCGTCGCTTGTGCGTAGTGGCAGTGCCTGCCGCGCGGACTGGGCAAGGGCACCAAGCCTGCATCCACATGTGAGTGGATGCATGGCCATGGCCGTAGGCCTACTTCGCCGCGGCGCTCTCCAGTGCGAAGCGGATGACCATGCGCTCCGCTTCCTGATACTCGTCGCCTTCCGATGCCATTGGCACACACAGTTTTGCAAGCTCGTGCAGCTTGCAGTCCTCGGCCAGAACCGCATTCTTGCGCCAGGCCAGGATATCGGCCGCCAAAGCCGGCAGGTTCGATTCAGTAAAGCCGCGGGCGGCAAGTCGATGTACTTGAGCAGACATGTCGGGCACTCCTTGGGTTGTGGATGTTGGCCTTGAGGTTGAGCGCATCTTCCTCGCCATTAGCGCGTGCCAGAAGCCCGCACCGTTGATTTATGATCGTGATGCCAGCCGGCACATGATCCTCGGTCAACCGGTACCCTCAGGCTTAAGCAACAGAGCTAGGTGCCGAGGTTGGAAGGCAAATCCTATCTCGGGGATTGTCGCATTCTTTTTTCGAAGACCAAACCAAGAGGGAAGGGTCAAAATTCAAATCCAAAGCTCAGCTCTGATCTCAATGATCGGATTGCGGCAGGACTTCAAAATCCCTGACCTGGACCACCAGGTATGTTCCTGGCAGATCACCAAAGAAGGCGCCAGAAACGCGTTGCCCAGCGGCCGGAACAGTCACCGACAGCACTTGTTGCTCCACCTCTTCGGGTCCGCTTTTGCCGTCCTCGTCCAGACGGACAGCTTGAACCATGGAGCGGTATCGGTAGTAGTTTGAGATGCTGGCTTCATTGGTCATGAGGGGCTTTCTAATTCCTTGAGGTAGCGGCGGCACCGTCACTCATCAGCGCCGCCAGCTTTTTGAATCCCGCGCGTGCGCCCGGCCGGATCACATCATAAAGCTGACCCTTTATTTCCGCCTCCGGACCTGAGGGATCGAATGGATGACCTGACTCCCAGCGGCTAAAACCCGCAAGCGCCTTTTCGCAGGTCGATTCGGCGTTGCCCAGTGCACTGACCAAGGCCTCGATCAGGTCCGCAGCGGCCTGCCGCTCACGCAGGAAATCAATTCTGCTTGGTCCGCCGTCGTCACTGTGGTCGAGCCGCAGCTTGGCCACCAATTGGTCAATTTCAGACTGCTGAGGTGTCATGTAGATTCCTAACTAGATCGCGCTGCTTAAGTGCTGCGCGCTAGAGATCGTCAGATGGAATACCTTCGAGGAACTGGACCGACCAGGCTACCTTCCAGCACTGGCCGTGAAGACTTCAGCCGCGGGCTGGTAATTGCTGGTCAGTCTTAGGCGACCAGCCCACGCACACCAGAGATCGCTTCAGCGGTTCAGGCGGCAAAGCAGCCTGAGCACCGCACTTGGCATCAATGTCGGCCTGGCGTTGCGCTTCGGCCTGAGAGGCGTGTTGCTGCCAACCATAACCAGCGACCAGGATCGCTGCGGACAAAGCCAAGACATGCAATGGGCGAAGGTGGATGACGATTTTCATTGGTGGCGACTCTCCAATTTGGTCCAGACCTCTGGACGTTGGCCTGGATGTTGAGCGTATCGTCCACGCCTTTAGCGTGTGCCAGAATCACATCGACCTCAAAACATCCACTGGTTGGCCATTAGCTGATTTCGTTCAGGTCTCGACCCTGCCGCTCCCACTCGGCCACACGGTCAGCGCCGTGCTCCCGAATCAGAGCCTGGCGGCGGCGCTGGTACAAAACGCCTTCGTATTCCTCGCGGGTCAGGACCAGATCTGGACCCAATTCAACAAGGAGCTCATTGACCGAGGAGCCCCATGTGAGCGGGCAGGAGTTAGGAGACTCCTCGCCTACGTGGCGCACAATGGATTCGCCAACTTCGTGAATGGTCTACTCCCCGAGGATTTCTCGGATTTCGTAGACTGCGTTGCGCTTGAAAAAATTAGCGCCCTTCATAGCAGCACCGACAATCAAGCCGTCATCTTCGTCACATCCACGAAATACAAAACGACCAACTCTCATTTCCAGACCTCCGTAGTGATGTCGAGCTTATGTTCAGTCCTTGTTACGCGTACCAGAAGCCCCATGCGCATCTTTTCCGCCCGGCGTTCGGCATTAGAACACATGGCTCTGGCAGAGGGTTCTGGCACAAACAAATCTCCAACATCCTGGATTTCTACTCACATAGGAGATCCACCATGCTAGTGACTGTTCGCTTCAGCTACATCGCAGATGTCATCCCGCCCCGCTGCCGCAACCCACGACCAGTTCGCTTTGACGATGGCGTTGAGGTGGTCACTCTTCGAGAGATCGAAGCCTTGGCAGCACCTGTGGCCATCATCAGCACAAAAGCGGATGAGCCTGTCCCTGTGCGGATAGAGTACCGATGGTTTGAGGGTCAGCTATGGACCAGCTGCAGCGTGTTTGCCTGCCAACGTCAGGCGCAAACTTCTGGTGGGACCGACTTCGAATACTCAAGTCCCGGTACCGAGCTTTCACTGATCACCGACAGCGCCACTTTGTCCGATCACCGCCTGGGTATTTATGTGTCCTCGAGCGTGGGACAAGAGGCCATCGGTCAGTACCTGCAGCACTGGGCACGAGGCTTGATCTTTATCGATGGGCAGCTTTATCGCCCGGCCGGCGAGCCCCGCTATGTGGTGATGACCTTCGGCCTCAGCAACAACCACGGCGGGACTTCGGTGCTGTGCACGGATTACTCGAATTCCAACATCAAGGAGGACGCGTACTTTTCGTTGTACCAGCTTGCGCAAGCGCAGCAGTATGCAGGCCGGATTGCAGCTGCGCGCGGCGACACGAGATCATTCCGTAGTGATCCTGGACTCAGCTTCCAAGTCTTGATCCCGGAGGCAGTTCAGATCGATAACCGGATCGACCTCCAGGTGGCAGCATGAGCGCGCCTGCAGCGAGTCTGGCGAAGGTCGCCAAACCAATCACTGATCATACCTACATCGACCATCCAAATGGCTTCGCATGCCCATGGTGCGCCTCGGGCAACATCACCTTTTCGGGGACCAACCTCACCTTTCACGGCGACTCCATCGGCCAGGCGACCTCATGTGACGACTGCGGGCGCGAGTGGGAGACCATTTACACGCTGACGGGATATAGCAGCTAGATTCTCCAGTCGTTCCCAAGCCCGGCATGCTCCGGGCTTTTCTTTGCCTGCCTGCTGGGCATTTGTTTCCAGAGACAGGTGATGAATCATAGCCCCGGCACATCATTGCACCATCAGATCATGCCGGTTTCAAAAAAATTAACAGACCGGAGAAGATAAGCACCCAGATACTCACGGTCATTACAATTTCACACGCATTGTTCATGTCTATCTGGCCCTTAAAAGGTTCTCGGCTTACAAGCCTGGCATGTAGGCAAACATGGTATCGGTTGCCTTGCTTGCCGCGCCAGTGAAAATCCCCCTCCCAAAACGCATGCACAAAATTCAGTGATTCTGGCACGCTTTCAACTGAGCCAGCATATGCCCGACTATTCAGTGGCATAAAGGGCCCGAAATGACGAACTCCCCCAGCAACCCTCTCGATACCCTGCACTTCACCAGGTTCTCTCTCGTGCGCTGCATTCGCATCGCCAGCGAGGGCGGCACGTACTGCCTGCCAGTTGATCCACGGCAGAATCTGGAAACCTTGATGGAGTTCGATTCCCTGGACCAAGCAGGCGCAGACACCAACCGCTTTACGCTGCTTGAAACTGCCCACCGAGGAACCGCCTACGCAGTGGTTGATCTGGAGGATGGTGAGTTGGAATCTCTGGTAGACATGGCGAATCCGGGCGACGAGGCATCCAGCCATTCACTGGGTGTGTACAACGGCATCGTATGGGCAATTTATGGATACCTATCCGAGAACCCGAGCGCCGGGATCCAACTCATCGTCGACGAGGATATGACCCATGCGGCTAATGTGCATGCCGCCTTCGAGGTAATGCAGAAGGCCCACATGGCCAGCAGCGTCAAGCGCCCTCCTGCTCCAGCGCCAGTCCCTGTAAGAGTGCTTGTTGCACACGATGGTGGCCGACTGCTGCATGTGACCGGCGATGCACCAATTGATGTGGTAATGGCTGATTTCTCCTCAGACGCCGCAGAGCGGTCGAATGGCCATGTTTGCATGAAGGGCGAGCCGGTGGGACTGCAGCGAGGGTCGTTCCCCTTTACGGGTGAGTCTGGCGCGATCGTCGGCCATTTCTTCCAACAGATTGATGCACGCTCTGATGAGCACTTGGCTAACGATGGCTGACGCCACGAGTTTGTGAGGGGCAGGACTGGGCCCCCAGTCCTCCCGCCTCGACTATTGTAGAGCCATCACTAGAATCAACAATTTTGCGTGCCGATGCTTCTGCCACGCGCCCCTCAACCTCATGATTCACTCCATCACGAGATCGGAGCAGCATCATGACGCAAGCCTACACCACCCTCCCCAACCTGGTACCCGCAGAACTGCTTAAGGCAGCTATCGACCAACTCAATAAATGGAATCGCAATCCCGTGACGCGGCTCAGCTGGGTCAACTGGCGGCAGGGCTATCAGATCAAGATGGGCTGGTACGACGGCGCCGCACTGAACTGTTACCTCGACTTCAAGAAGAACAGCGCCGGCCGGGACGCTGTGCTCAAGCACCTGTTCAACCTGCATGCAGGACCTGGCAAGAAGCCCAGCGTTATCAATGGCCACGGCTGGACCAAGCTGTGCCATGAATTCAGCACCGGTGAGTTCCTGAGCGTGAACGAGGTAGCCGAGGTAGCTAAAAGCCTGGGATGTGAGTTCACTGTCATCTACGTCCAAACGTGCGTGTCCGCCCGGCCAGTCTTCGAGGTGATGGGAATACCACTGGTCCCAGGCGAAATGGGGAAAGAGTGGATTGATGGTGAGTTCGTCCCGTACTCCTGCCCCTCCGGGATGAACCTCTAAACAGCATTCCTGCGACGCCGTGCCTGAGCTGGATCAATGAAAAGGACACCGACATGACTGCCACCCCCACCCACTTCAAATACCACTGCCGGATTTGCCATAGCGATCGGCTGCAAGCAATTGTCGTCGACGCCCCGCCTGAGACACCTATACCGGTCTGCTGCGGGGGTTCTCGAGATATGGCTTACATGGGCGTGCACGCGCAGAGCGAGGAAGGCCAGGCCGGTACCGCCTGTGACGATCGTGAACAAGGCAGTTTCGGGCCTAACTCCAAGGCAATCTGGACAAGCACCGCGGCGGCGAGCAAGGGTCCTGTTGAAGTCCTTATCTTGGGACCGGCCGACGAGAGCACCTATGATCGGCATGACGTCGGGCCTATGTACGACATCCAGCTCCCAGACGGTTCAGAGGAATGCGCCTTCGAGGATGAGCTGGTGACCGACAGCAGCGCCCTGAAGTTCGGTACCGAAGCTATCGCCCCAGAAAAGGTGCAGCCATGAAGGCCCGGATCGAAAAGAAGCTGAGCAAGCGCTTGAAAGAGATCGCCCCCTCCCAGTTTGATGAAATGTGGCTTGATTGGTTCGAGCCAAGCGAATTGGCCTATTCGCAGAACACACGGGTGAGGCACGTTTGGAGTGTGGGTGGCGGCAATGAAATCCGTACTGTTTGGGAAGAGTGGAAGAAAAATTGGTGTTGGCAGGGCCCATTTGAGGCCTATCCCGAAGGTCACAAGCTGGAAGGCTTTCCTAACACTGATGGTTTCCGTGCTACGACCATCAACTTGTTGAAGCTCGCGGCCGAATGCGAGCGTCTCGGCACAAAGAGCTCGCTTGAAAGGCTTCGCGCCCTGGCAGGTGCTTCAAACCGCTAGCTGAGCCGCTCAACTCATGAGGGCTCGCTAGATCGTGATGTTGCTACAAGCGCCAGCCTACAAACCGATTTCCGCCAGATTCTGTATCCAATCAATGTCCGGGGGAGGATCTGAACAGAGATCCATCACCGGGCGTGGTGATCTCGCCACTCTCATAACAAAGCAATTGCCCCGGGGCGGGATTCTGCCACGGCTGAATCGCAGTGAAGATAAGGCCCATGAATCGCGGCACTTCGCACTGAGGAACTCTAATGAGCGCTTACACCCCTGACTACCGCCCTGAAATCGGGCAGACCCTCTTCATGTCATTCATGCACGAGGCACCTTTTCTCGCCACGGTGAACGGTTTTCATCGTGATCCCCGCATGCCCCAGGAACAGATCGAGTTCACGACCGCCAAGCTCAACAAGGCGCGCTCGTCGAGCATCGGCTTTTACCGGTTCTATCCGAATGCCCCGATCGACAGCAAATACTGCTACAGCGTTGTTGTGAGTACAGGGAATGACCGGGAGCACTTCGAAACCGTGGAAGGGTATTTTTTGGACCCTCAGAGCGCGTTCGATTTCAAGGCTCGCCTTGAATCTGGCGAAGCCAAATCCCGGTGCGAGTTCTACGTTAAG
>Ga0215266_1016_pt1 | contig 18911 bp, 27 predicted proteins | sample JAMX8_100Endo3_H_FD_182616 | JGI IMG/M metagenome (GOLD analysis project Ga0215266, IMG submission 182616) | Enriched cells of freshwater protists from Biology Centre CAS, Ceske Budejovice, Czech Republic - JAMX8_100Endo3_H3 | ecosystem: Environmental > Aquatic > Freshwater > Unclassified ...
GCTCTGGCTTCACCCTCAAGCGCGAACACCGTCTGTCTAGCGATGACATCCCAGACTTCCTCATCAACGAGGGCGGGTTCTCAATTGTCCTTGAGATGAAGACCCGGGCTCAGCGCATGAAGATCTATCGGCAGCTTGAGCGCTACTCCAAGCACGAGTCCATAGACGGGATTTTGCTAGTGAGCGGCACTGCTATGGCGCTCCCCTCTATGATCGGCAGCAAGCCAGCTCTGTTTGCATCGCTAGGTCGGGGGTGGCTTCGATGAGCTCCTACGGTCAACTCACACTGACATCCGACAAGCGATCCTGGCTCATCAAGGACCTTGCACCGCACGTCGCAATTCGCCTCAAACAGCTTTTTCCGCGCCTGTCCAAAACCCGTGTAGATGAATTCACTTTCCCGAATGATCTAGAGCACTGCAGTGACCTTGCCTGGTTCACCAGCCGCTATCCCTTGAACATCTCTGCTCAGGACTCCCGGGCGCTGAGAAAAGGCCAGAAGGGGTATGTGGCCCGGAAAGCAGAGCTGGAGACGATCCTGTTGCCGGATTACGTCGCCTCCCCCTTTGCCGGCCTAAAGCCAGCCTGCCAGGCAAGGCATTACCAGATGCAAGCAGTGGACCTGGGCCATGCAATGCGCAGCTTGTTGCTAGCGGACGACATAGGCCTGGGGAAAACCGCGGCCACGGTAATGTGGCTTTTGAATCCGGCATGCCGGCCCGGGATCGTGGTCGTAGATACGCACCTGCAGGATCAGTGGAAACGGAAGATCGAGGAATTCTCTGACCTTTCCGCCCATATCATCAAAACTGGTTCGCCATATGACCTGCCGGAAAGTGACGTCTATGTCATCACCTATGGGAAGCTTGCCGGCTGGGTGGATCTATTCAAATCCCGCTTTTTCAAATCTGCATGCTGGGACGAGATCCAAGGTCTGCGTAAAGGGACCGACAGCATCAAGGGCGAATCCTCACTCGTTTTGGCGCAGCATGTAGACTTCAGACTCGGCCTCTCTGCCACGCCAGTTCATAACTACGGCATTGAGATATTCAACATCCTGGAAATCCTCCAGATAAACGTGCTGGGTAACCGCATTGAATTCCTGCGCGAGTGGTGTACGGATGGAAAATCCGTCGATGATAGTAAGGCCCTCGGTGCTTATCTGAGGGATCAAAAGGTGATGCTTCGCAGGCTCAGAGAGGATGTGGGCCGTGAGCTTCCGCCGGTCAACACGATGGTCGAGGACATCGCACACGACCATAAGGCCCTTCGCTCCATCGAAGATCTTGCGAAGAAACTGGCGCTCCGTTACGAAACGGGGAGTTTTGAAGAGCGGGGACAGGCCGGCCGAGAACTGGACATGCTAGTCCGCCAGGCTACCGGCATCTCCAAAGCCAAAGTCATTGCGCAGTACGCCCGTATGTTCCTGGAAGACAACACCCCGATTGTCCTAGCTGGTTGGCACCGGGCTGTGTATGACATCTGGCTGGATGAGTTGGCTGAATTCAATCCCGCCATGTACACGGGCTCGGAGTCACCCAAGCAGAAGGCCGAGGCCAAGCGACGATTCATGGCAGGGGAAACAAATCTGCTGATTCTCTCGCTGCATTCCGGCGCGGGCCTAGATGGGCTCCAGGAGCGGTGCAGCGTCGTGCTTCACGGTGAGCTGGACTGGTCACCAAAAATCCATGAACAGGTAACTGGCCGGCTGGATCGAGATGGCCAGAAAAACCCTGTTCTGTCGGTGTACCTCGTTTCGCAGGATGGCTCCGACCCTCCCATTATCGAACTTCTAGGGGTGAAAGCAGCACAAGCCGACGGCATTACTGATCCGGACCGGGTGTTTAAGGCCAACGTTCCCGACACCGGCCGTATGCGGCTACTCGTCGATCGCTATTTACCGAAGCAGGCACAGGAAGCTGCGTGAGGTTCTGGCACGCCCAGGCATCGTTGACCATGGGCGTGTCAAATAACGAGGAATCACAATGCAGCTCCTGACCTTCCTACAGACCGACAACGGCTTCTGTCGGGTCTACTACAAAGACAACGTAAAGAACGTCTTCTGCTACCAGCCATCCCATGTCCGGGGCCAGTACGCGCTCTATGCGTGCTCGCGCGACGGCGAACCTTCTCACGCAGTCGGCCACCAAGACTTCAAGATCGATTGCTTGCCGGATAGTGAAGGCTGTTCAACGGCCGCTGAATTCAGCGCCTGGTATCTGTCCACGGTTAGTGAGCACCAGCGAATTTCCGCCATTTTCTATCCGCAGGTGTGGGTCGACGACGAGGCTGTTGAAGTAGATCCTGGCGCGACGACGATCGATGTCACATCCGAGATTCTCCGACTTGGGAGAGTCAAAGCAATGGCACTTAAGGACAATGACAGTCCGTCGGATGATCTCCGGCTCGCCGTTAACTCGCCACAATGGGTTCAGAACTGGCCAGGCCCCTTCCGCGTTGTTTGCTCTCAATCCATCCGGGATTACTTCTCTCGCGATACCGTTGCAGCTGCTAGCTAATTCAAATGCCGGGCGGCTGACACCTTGTTCCGGCCGGCGCTCAATCCTCCCAGGAGCTTCTGTGAAATCGCTACTACCCCTTTCACTCGCACTCATGTTGGCCAGCACGGGAGCCGCTGCAGCCCTCCCTGACGGTAATCCAGCGGAGGTCTGTGCCTACATGACCTCTGAAGGTCTCATCGCCGGCGAGTGGCATGTCAGAAGCCCCGGGGAAGCCGGGTGCAGTACTCCGCCCAAAGAGATCGGGGGCGGTTCACCGCCCAACAACCTGGTCTATCTTGCCGACGGTAACGAAACTGCGGCCCATACCCTAAGACTGGCGCTGAATCTCAATCAGCCCCAAGCGCCAGCGATGGGTCTTCAACTACTGCTGCAGGCGTCACACAGCCTCAGCCTAAGGGTCACCGGAAAGCGGCTGCCACCACAGATCTCTGCAGCAATCACTTCCCGCTTGGGTAACGCCAGCGCGACGGTAGGTCAGGTCAACATCTCAGTGGTCCGCACCGACTGGGCTACGGGTGACGGCTACAACCTGCAGGTACGCTTCGAATAACTAAGCTCAATCCATCTGAGGCGCAGCGCGTGCTGCCGGCGCTGCAGTCCTTGCAGGGCCGGCGTTGACTCACAGCTTTACATCAGGCCAGGCAGCGGCCTGCCTCTATCTTGTGTGCATTTCTCAAGACATAGACAATTCAGTGACAGGCAACCTGGGCCCAATCTCCACGTGGTTGGTCCCTCGGTGCTGTTGGCACGGCGCTGGGTGAAGGAAGATTCTTACACCTCAAAGGAAAGTACTCCATGAACTCTGTTGAATACGAAGCGCTAGACGAACTCGGCTCTACCTACCTCCGCCCTGCCCGGATTATTTCGGAACTCCCTTGGGCCCAGCGCAGAACTGCGCTTACAAAAGCGCTACCAGTGATTGGTAAACTGGTCAGCCTGGTACCCCAGCAGCAATTTTCATTCGGATTAGGAGTTTTCAAAGCGTTTCGACTTAATGCTGCGGAAGCGCGACGACACCCACAGGTCGGCGTGCTGACGCTAAGTGCGGGCGATATCTCGTTGGACTTGGTGCCCGGGTATGGCAGCCCCGAATTAGAAGGACCTGCAACGTGAGCAAACCGGCCGCTACGATCACTGACGTGCAACCCGCCGACTCGAACCACAATGTGCTCACAATCACCGGCGGTAACGGTGAGCACTGCAAAGTGCCATGCCAGCGGTGCCCCTGGCGCAAAGATGCGGTTGGAGTGTTTCCTGCTGAGGCATTTCGACTGTCCGCCGGAACCACCTACGACATGGCGCAAGTCACTTTCAGTTGCCATTCACGCAAAACTGACAGGCCGGCAGTATGCGCAGGCTTTTTGATGGTCGGCGCAGATCACAACCTGAACGTGCGGCTCAAGCATGCAAGAGGTGAGTGGCTCGATGTTACGGATGGTGGACACGAGCTATTTGAATCCTACCGCGCAATGGCAGAGGCCAATGGGGTACCGGCAGACGATCCGGCGCTTGTTCCATGTCGCAGTAAGCGCGATTAGGCTTCTGGCACGAGAATACCTCTTCAAGATAGCGGCTGATTCCTTCCGGCAATGTTGCCGTCCCTTGGCAACGTCCGGAGTCATCGGCTATCTAACATACGAGGTACCCCCAAATGTCGACTGTCGTACTCTGCCACATGGACTGCTGCAATGCTGATGGTGATAGGCTTCCCGCCGCCCGCGTACTAGCCCAGTCCGTCGACCAGGGAGCAAACGTCTCATATGCCCCCTGTTGCGAAACACACTCAGCCAATTGGTGGGATGGCAGTGACTGGGATGGCCGGCACCTGGATAAACCGCTGATGGATGTCCCCAAACTGGAGGACTACGTAGCATCCCATGGTTTCGGTGATGTGACCCAGGACGGAATCCAATTGGCACAGATCCTCATCGCGCGAGGCGATGACTACGCCACCGCGGCAGCGGAAGTGACTGCTCGTGGTTTTACTGAAGCCCCTGAAGAGCTGACTGACTAGACATCATGGCCGACAAAGCAACCCGCTCCCTGAAGATGAGTGACGAAGAATTTGACCTGTGCGTCGCGTTGAATACTCATTCTGGCCCTCAAACAAGCACTGAGATGCTCACGGCAGCCCGACGAGTGCTGGTTGAAGGCATGGAACCAGGGGCGGCCCGTGCTGAATTCGTATCCATAACCAAACAGGCTATAAGCAACGTCCTAACCCGGCTGAGGGCACAGTACAACACTCGTATCGCCGCCCTATCGCCAGATCAGTTCGAGCTAGGCGTCAGCGTAGCCTGTCCTGAAATATCGAGTCGGGCCAAAACCTTGGCCTGGAACCACCTAGTGGATCGTTCGGGTGAGATACCAGAAGCCTGCTCCGCTTCGGCCTTAGAGGCACGCGAATCCATCGCCAAGCTGCGGGAGTTTCACCTCCGAGCACTGTCTGCCTACATCGTGAAATAGACCCAAGCCAATTCACCGCGGCCAACGGGATCGCACGCCTTGAAGTCCATTGCGCCGAGCTGGTGCCAGCCGCGCAGCTGATCAATGGAATACCCATGAAAACCAAAGACCAACAATTTACCATCGGTGCCGGAAAAACGATTTGTGCAGAGAAGTCTCACTACCCTGATCTGGTGCGATTAGTGATCCCCAAAGATGAGGCACTTCAACTGGCTCAGCAGATCCTGCGAGCTCATGAAGTCGCTCGACCAGAGCACACTCACCTGATCGAGATACCAATCTTCGGCCAGCTTGAAGAAGTGGACGACGAATAGCCGAAAGCACTGACTTTCCAAAAGCCCGCCCCGCGCGGGCTTTGTCGTTTTTAAAGGTAGGCGCAAACACCCCTGCACTTACCAGGGGACCGCTTCTGCCACATCCGATAGCCACTGATGCTGAGCCTTCCCAATCAGTGGATTCAAAGCCATGTTCGAAGCTCTCAGAGCTGCACGCGCAGCTAAAATCACCCTCAGCAATATGACCGGTCCCGCAACCCGGGCCGAGCATCGGGCTTGGTCTTGCACCATCCTTTTCTATGGGGCGATCGTGGGCTCCGCTTCGGGATCTGCCCGAAAGAACGAGTTCACCCTTGTTCTGAACAAGGGCCTCCAGGACCAAATCATCCAGAACCTCAAAATCAAAGGCTTCGAGCTCGATCTGTCCAAAATTCCGAAATCTGCAATTAAGCCAGATACACCGACGAACTACATGTGCCTGGCCATCGCTCAAATTGCGGATGAGATGGATCTCGTCAAGGAACTGAAGGCACAAGCGACTGCGGCAACCCTCGTAGTGTTCACGTCTGATGCTGGCAAGGTAGAGGTATTCCCTCTCGCCTACTCTCAGAAGGTCAAGGACGATCTCGTTAAGCGCTATGGTGCAGAAAACTTCGAGATCTTGAACGAGAGCATCAAAGACCTCTGAACGCTCTACTGAGCCCCTGGCAGCTCAGGGGCTCCCTACAAGCTTCATTGTCGTACTTTTGACGCCATGATATTGGCTAGCAAAATAGGTAGGTTCTGTGGAGAATACGCGACGCTCGATTTACAACCGCCCTGAGGGCACCAAGATGATTCGTTCTACCAGCCAGCCTGCAGCGCATCCGGCCCTACCAGCGGCGCCATCGAAGACAGCTGAAAAATTTCCTCTGCGCATCCCTATGGCCCTCAAAGAGGCTGTCGAGGCCGTAGCTCGAAATCAGTATCGTAGCTTCAATAGTGAGGTTGCTTTGGCTGTAATCAGCCAGTTCGAAGGTCACCGCCGGCTGATCACGATGCGTAACTCGTTGGTCAATCGCCTGGGAGCAAAGGTCGGCAAAGAGGTCATATCTCGTTTCGAACGCATTGATCCTGATGCGGGGACGAAACACACTTTGAACATCCGCTTCCCAGATGGTGTGCGCGACGAGTTGAGAGAGTTCTCAAACACCTCGCAGAGCGTTTCGATGCGAGACATGGTGGCGAATGCTTGCGCCGATTGGGTTTTGTACAGCAACCAGATAGAAGCACTGCTCGCTCGATGCGGGGACCCTGACATCAGGTTCCCAGCTCAAGGCGTCAGACACTGATTTCGCAGAGCAGCTCCTGCCCGGCGCAATCTTCCCTCTCCTACTTCTGCTCGATATTTCTGCTCTGTCCAGTCAAAGGACCATTCGGCTCATCTATAGTCACCACACGTTGACTCCGACAGTGGAGAGCTATGGGGATGAGCAGGACTGCAGGAAAATCTCCGCGCGGGGGGCTTCCGCGACGCACACTGACGTCACTCTGCCTGCTAGGACTGACCCTTTTGGGCTCCATTCATGCCGGCATCAAAATCCGCGAATACGACACCTTCACAAGCCAGGCCGTTCGGCTGATGTCAGACTTCACTGCGGATCTCGTCGCCGGCCGGCCCTTGGATGCATACCAAGCGTCGTTCGCAGTGTTGGAGCACAGTGATCGTGCGCTGGGGAGGATGGTGGCTATTGCCTACAGGGAGCGCACTGGCAGCCTGCAGCAGCGAGACACCTCAATAGTTGCAGCCGTGAACAGCCTTAACGGGAAAGACCTCTACAAGCTTTTGACCGCGGCGAAGCCATTGTTCGATCCCTCAGCCAGGGAGGCGTATCTTGAAGGTCGGCCGGGCACTCTTGGATTTCCAGGTGTGGACATGAGGTTCGACACGCTCAGTGCCGAGCAGAAGCAAGCAATGCTGGGGTGCCTTAATCAGCTGCAGCCCACTTACGGTGGTAACGCCATTGCCAGCAGGATTATAGTCGCCCTGGAGCTTTACACCGGCATGGCTATGGACACTTGCACGGTACCAGCCAAACGGCCTCCGATGTCCCTACCTGTACCGTTGAATCAAACGGTCTGTCCCGCTGGTGGCACATCCAGCTCCTGAGATCATGGGTCAATATTGATCCAGGAGCGCCACCATGAACATACAACCAAGCAACCACAAATCGAAGGCCGGTCTCAACGCAATCCTTACCCTGCCGCGTTTCGATCTTGGGGCTGTTGTAGGGACTCGGGGTTTTGTTGGACTGTTCGATTCCCCCGGACTTCGACAGACAACCATCGACATTGTCCTTACTCGGTACCTCAGCGGTGACTGGGGGCTCATGGGCGCAGAAGACTGCGCCGCAAATGAAATGGCACTTGATCCAGCCACCCAAGATCGCATCGTGGCTAAATACAGTGTTCCCGTGGGCCCTGGCGCTGAAAAGGCTATCTACGTGATCACAGAGGCTGATCGGTCGGTAACAACCCTACTCCTGCCCTCGGAGTATTGAGCAAAGGCCTTGCATCAGTGCTCGAAATTTCGGGCACTCTTCCAGCGAGGGCAATATGATTGCACCCACGATTCAGATCATGAGCTATGGCACACATCCAATGAAAAGCCGGAAAACTACTGTGTCAGAGGCCCCTAATTTGGAAGGGTTGACTCAGAAGCAGCAGGACCACGTTCTGAAGGTCTTTCCTGAAACCCGGGCATCGATGGCCGACTACTTACGCCAGGGGGCTCAGGTTTGCATCTATCCCCAGAACGAGGTACCTGAGGCTCCACCCGTCGCGATCGCGCTCTTGCAGACGCCTGAATATTGGTTCGAGTGTGTTGATACTGTAAGTGCAGCTGTCACTCTGGCGGCAGAATTAGGGCTCGTTGTCGCCAGTATCCTGCCGCGCGCGCCGTGACCCTAGGTAAAAAGGTGGGCCTTCACCAGGCACGGCCCGCCCCCTTTTCCAAAGGAGTCACCGATGCACAAGCCAACCCGGATTCACTGGCATCCCATCAACAAATTTGGGCTGCCCCCGCGGGAACTCCGAAAGACTGATCAAGGCCTCGACCGGACTTTCATGGTCAAAACTGACGAAGGCTTGAAGGCGTCTTCTATGTTCGAGGATGGCTCCGGCTTTGAAGATTTAGGCACAGGGATCCCGATCGCTTGGGCCTATGCACCGAGTGAGTAGTAGACATGACCCGGATTGATAACCCAGTTGAATTTTCTGACGAGGAAATTGTGGCGGACCTCTTTCGTCTGGCACGTTCAGGGCGCTTCAGGAAGGTTGAGCCCCTACAGCAAGAGGCTGAAGCGTTATACCCGCTTGAGTCGCCAGCGCGAATCAAGACGTGCATGAAGCGCCTGGCTGAGATCCTCTGGGAGTCTGATCATGGCGGATCCGCCACCGAGTATATGAACCAACGCAGGCCTTAGCCCTTCCTAAAACGGCCAGCCAGGCGGGGGAAATGAGGCCTTCCCTCTCATGTCTGGCCCGTCTGGCCACGCGACGCCGTGCATTGGTAGGGAGCCCCAGGGATCCCTCATCTCATCTACGAGACAGACTTGTCAGCTAAGGCTGCCGTCATATCCTCCAGGAACCGCTCAATCAGGAAACCTTAAGGCCCCTCGTATGAATCGGGGCAGGCTGCTCGCGGCCTGCGCAACAGACTATCGCCGGCAGTAGATTTTGCACCCCAAAACCACACCTCCATTTCCAACGGTTCTGGCACGCCCAGGGAGCCCCCACACTCGAGTACTCCCTACTCGGATAGCAGAAAATGGCAAAGATCAAGGAACACCTAAAGGCGATGGCGAGCACCATCGACGGAATTCGCTATTACCCGGCTCAGAGCGTGTTCACCGACTTCGTTGAAATGGCAGCTATCGCCATCCGCAACGCTTGTGACCAAGCAGGGCACGAGGCGCGGGAAGCCCAGTACCTCAAGCTGATCCATAAGTACAAGCCTGAGGATCGGCACCGTTTCAGCGTACTTCTCCACCATCTCACTATGGCTCTACATGAGGAGCCTTCAGACGTCCTGGGCGAGCTTTATATGAGCCTAGGAGTGGCCAGTGCCGCTCGCGGCCAGTTCTTTACTCCGCCATCGATCTCGAACCTGCTCTCCCTGCTGGCAATGGACACTAACCGGATTCACAAGGAGGTCGCCCAAAAGGGATTTATCACTCTCTCGGAGCCAAGCTGCGGATCTGGGGCAATGGTGATTTCCTTTGCCAACAAGCTGCTGGAGATGGGTATCAACCATCAGCAGCACCTCCACGTCACCTTGGTCGACCTAGATGTCAGGGCAGTCCACATGGCATTCATTCAGCTGAGCCTCATGCATGTTCCGGCTGTGGTGGTATACGGCAACACCCTGACACTTCAGGAATTCGATCACTGGTATACCCCATCCCACGGCATGCAAGGTTTCAACGGGAAGCTGAAGCGCGGATTTGCTCTCGAAAGCGAGATGGGCCGGGCGTACCTGGACACCGGCCACCTCCCAATCGAAGAAGATTCTGAGCTGGCGCTAGTGGCACGCGCTCCACGGGTAAAGAATGTTTGCACTCAGGGAGCCACCCTGTAACGACCGCACCGGAACAGCCCCATGCTGGACCGTAGATGCAGAAGATCACCCCAATGAGAGGCCATGATGGCTGTTGAAACCTTCTACAGAAGCACCCGCGATAAGGACTCGGAAGTCATGGATCGCAAGTCGGCCGATGCCCACGATCAAATGCTTGAACTCGCAGAAAAAATTGCTGAATCACTGGGGCGCAATTTTCCCGACATGAATGAAAAACACTGTGAGGATCTGGGTATCTTCATGGCCAAGAACCGCGGGGCGTTCACAGCCGCATTCAAAGGAAATCTGGCAGCACTTTCAGAAATCAACGCAGCAGCGCCGGCCGAGTAGATCAGGAAAGCGAGGGGCCGGCCAGCCGGCCCCAACCTGTCGTTAATTCCGCTTTATCTGCAACCAAAAACCAAACACCCCTTCCTCCTCGGCCTCCCCTATCAGCTGGTGCCCGGTCTGTTGCGCAAAGGCTCTGAAGTCGCGGCGGGTACCCGGATCCGTCGACACGACCTGCAGCACCTGACCATCCCTCATGCGGTTGCATTCAAGCCTGGCCTGCAGCAACGGCAACGGGCACCGCAATCCTCTCGCGTCCACAACAGCATCCGGCTCTGTGTATAGCTGGGCGCTTAGCTCACTCATCTGATGGAAGACCCTGGATTGGTAAATGCCGACAGTGTACCGCGCATTGGGCAGGGGGCTTCTGCCACGGGGCCGGCAAAAACATCATTGGCTGGTCAGCGGCCGAAACAGCCGAGGGCATCAATTGCACCAGTAACCAGGCCCAGGAGAGTTTCCTTCCAGGCCTTTTTAAAGGAATTACATATGAAGCTTAAAACCGTCCGCCTGGACCCGGCGATTGTCCCTACTCGAGACCCGGTGAAGCTGCAGTGCCAGCATGCAGATCTGAAGGAGCAGCTGTTGCGGTCAGCGCACACCGATCACCACACGCGCGGGGAGCGTGATCAGATGCGTGAAGTCCTGGCTCGCCTCAGCGAGTCCCATCGTTCCATTACGGGAGTGTCGTTGAAATGATGCATGTTTATCTCCCGGCTCCACTGGTAACCGGAGAAGCTGCTGGAGAGAACGCCGGAAACAAAAGAGCCGCGTCATGGCCTTAACTATGAGCGCGGCTCGCTTTTACTTGATGCTGGAATGTTCCCTTCCCTAGTTCGAAAGGCTCAGCATCATCTGTTCATGTCGCTCAGGGCGTTGGCTGCGCCGTAGACCCAGGCGTTGCTCGATCACATTCATGCGCATCGAGCCTGCTTTCATATTTTTGATCCACTGGGGCCCTGGGTAGAGTGTGAACCGGTAGTCGATAGGGACTGGTCGACCGCGGCCGCGAACCTCGGGAAAAATCTCTTCGACTGTGAAACGTACCAGGTAGTTATCGGCCTGCATGCGTTCCAGCTCTTTCTTGATAGCGTTCATGCTGCCTGACAGGCGCACGTGGTTGAGTCCCGCAGTCAGCAGCTTCATTTCCTGGACGGTGAATTTGTATGGCTGCCCTTCCGAGACGTTGGTCACGATGTAGTGGATGCGCCTCATGAGCGCAGCGCCCACAGGGCTGTAATCCTTCAATTCACCGATCGGATACTGGCGGTACGTTACCTTCAGGATCGACTGCACAATCAGCGCGTGAAGCTTCACCCGCCAGATGTCGTCGCCGTTGTTCCCCTCTTTGGTGCTCTTGTTGTTCCGATCGAAGGAAGGGAGGATCGTATCTCGGTTATCCAGCTTGAGGTCGTCGCCGTAGGACAGCGTCATTACTGAGCTCGAGAGCACGTCTAACGCTTGTCGAATCTGCGTATTGCTCATGGTGCTGCCCATAGCCTTAAGCTGGCGGGCCAAAGCATTGATCGTAAAGGTCACGTAATAGGACGTGTCACCGTTCACGGTTTGTTCTTCTGCTTGGATCGTGGCGTGCTGGATCAAAGCCTGCTCAACTAGTTGCTCCTTCACGCCTGGGAAACGCCGCATTGGCTTGCTTTTTTTCGTCGGGTAGTACGTGCCCGGGAAGAGAGTCAGCTTCGCCTCCTGGCCGCTGATACGAAAATTGACACTGTGGTCGTTCGGTACCACTCCGTCTTTGTTGTTCAGGTGGTCCGCGGAGAATTTTGGAATCTGATCCCAGCCAACCAGGACATTGCCAAAATTCTTGGCCTCCTCGGTGCTGTTCACTAGGAAACTTCCGAACAGATCGAGAGCGACAACTGCTGCGCTTTCGGCCGCTATTGGCTTCGCTGGAACGTATACCTCCTCACGGACGGTGTGAAATTTCGTTTCCTGCGTGGCCGTTGGCGTAGTCGTCCCGGCTGTGGCTCCCATTGTTCCTCCCTCGATCCTGCAGAAGCTCTGATTTGCGAAACCGTATAGCTCTGCCCACCGGACCGCAACCAGGCCAGGAGATAAACCGACGGATAACCAAGAGACAAATCGGCGGATATTCCAATCCTCGGTGGGTAGCCCCACATTCTCAAGTCCGCGTAGTAACTGGGCCAAACCCCCTGGTAGTCGCTGTGCGGCCATGCCATAAATTTTTTGGAAATTTATCCAGCTGAGCCCCCTACCCGGCCGCTGAAATCCTGAGGCACATGATCAGAAATCGGGAGAGCCAAGAGATCAATTGACGGATATTCGCCCTTGGGTGCTGCCATCGAGCCCATAAATATTGGCGGGAGGCCGCATATTTGCTGGGTTTTAGGCTACCTGATAGTAGGGCGAGCCCCGTGGACAGCTCGGTTAAAAGCTGGGAGATGAATCTCACGATAATCCTCCCCCGATAGGCTCGGCCTGCCCTACCAAGAGATAAATCCACTGATATGGAGACTCCAGGCCACTCATCGGATGAGGAAAATGGCTCAATCGACTGAATTTGCAGGGTTTTGTCTCTCAGCATCAGGAGACAAATGGCCGCATATTCCGGACCTCATCTTGGGGCAAAGCCAGGAGATAAATTGCCGGATATTGCTGTAGACCACGTATTTACTGGGCTGCAGCCATTTCCACGCACAGCCAGGTGATGAAGCCAGGAGATAAATCCTTCATAAATCAGCCTGCATTGACCATGTGCCCGCTACCCTGACAGGCTTACAGCGACGCTTGGGCCCAGGTAACGCAGGCGGTCAGGAGACAAAACGCGATAAAACCGGGAGATGAAACAGCCATAATTGAAATCTGGTTGTTTTTCGACCATTTCGGAGAAGTTATCCACAGGCTGGAGGACTGAGCCAGGAGACAAATCCCCGATTAATGCGATTTGCCAGGAGATGAATCCCCGGTAATTCGTTCTAGCTGGCGGGGCCGAGCAGGTCCACGAGGGAAACGCCGAGAGACAAAACAGCGGAAAATCTTCAACAGAAAGAGATAGATACGCGTAAAACCGAAAGATAAATCTCGGCTTAACCAAGAGACAGAACCTCCATTATTGGAGCTGCAGCCCAGCAAACATAGGGGTTTCAGGCATCTCTTCTTTTGATCTTTGCTTCTTCCCTTCAAAAACTCTTCTTTTAAGGGGTAGGCCCCTATCAAGGCCCGCTGCGTTCCTCAGTCCTGCCTCAGCCATCGTCTTTATCGGTGGTTTTATCTCTCGGTACCGCAGCTGGCCTCCAGTGTCCCTGACGGGGAAGCCGGCCGAACTCCGACGCTTCGGTCGTGGTCGTGGTTGTGGGTCTTGGCAGCTACTCGACCAGGTAGCATCCAACAGACGCCTTCTCAAGATCCCAACGCTTGGCCCGAATATGCGGCGATTCATCTCCTGGCTGCGGGATTGACTGGATAACGCATAACGTCCGGGCCCACCTGTTTTTAGGCAATCCGACATGGCTGGTGGCACACCGCCAAACACGCGATCATTCCCTAAGACACAGGGGGGGTGCTGATGAGCACGAAGATCTGCAACGGGCGCATTTTGCGTGACAGTTCCCTGGCCGATGCCCTGAAGAAACTTCAGGACATCAGGGATGAGGCGGTTCGCTTAGCCCACGCAGGCGTTGCAGTGCAAATCGCCGAGCGGCGCTACTACTGGGCTGACATGGATCACAATTTCCTGCCGATCCCGCGAATCCACTACGACAGTTTCTACTGGCGCATACGGAAGATTCTGCAGGACGAACGAGCTAGGGTCTTGGTGGAGGGCACGCGGAGCGTGGACTGGGATTACACCTTCGAGGTGTTGCTCATCCCGTTCTCAGGGCATGTGCTGTCAATTCACTATCTTGAAAACGATTCTGGGTTCACCGGGCTTCTCACCCAGGCGGGGTTTCAAGACTTCCACTATCAGAACTCAACTGATGGCCCTGAAGAGATACCTGCGGCTGAATGGAGAGCTCGGCGGGATGCCTGGAACCTGGCTTTACCTTCAGGTATCCTCTCCCACGCTGGGCTCAAATATGAGCTTGTGAACTGGGATGACGTCACCGGCGCGCTAAACAATCGTGAGCTAATCCTTGCTACTAAACCCAGTGATCAGACGCGCAGAATGAACGTTGCCCGCAACCTCATTGACCCAATGCCGGAGCCTCCGGGGTTCCCAAAATGGGGCTGTACCAAAGAGCGAAGCTGGGGGAATCTCTTGCAGCTGAAAGGGCACAACACGTCTTTCTTGCTGCAGAGGACTACTTCTAGGCGAAGGGAACTCAACCCATCACGTCTGGCTCATTTGTGAAATAGTTCACAAACCCGACGAACGGTCTTAACTCCTCGAGATCCCTGCCGAAAACGGGGGCAGAGCCAGTTAAGGCCGACTGTTGCACCTAAGGGTGCACATCAATGGATGGGGGTCATGAGACCCGTAGAAGGAAGTTCTAATGTCGCACTCAATGATGGTTCGCGTTGCGGGACGCAATGGTGAGATGGTTGAGGTAGAACAGGTCGACCTGTTCAAACACCGTATAAACGAAACGGAGTTCACCTTGTCAGTCCATACAGATCCTTCAGCGGTAGGTTCGCAAGGCAAGCGGTCTCTGGCCGTTAGCCTGTATGAGACTGGTTGCAGGCTGACAAGCCTCAGAATAGGCGACGAGGTTGCCTCCCTGGGCACTTCGATTGAGCTAGAAGACATTCGGTACCGGGTACTGTCGACTCTCGATGACCTGGTTGCTGAGATAGGCAGTTCGAGGCTTTCGACTCTGCTTGGCAACTCACTTCTAGAGCAAGCCCACTTCAACTCGTAGGCCGCCTGCCACTTGCAGGATTGCTCGATCTTCGCTGCGGTAATCCTGCCACTCCATTCTTGCAACCCTTCCCAACCGCGGAAGGGATGATGCATGTCTGTCTACCAAGTGGTTCTGGCACATGAGAATGTCGCACACCATAGGTCATCGAATTTAGCCCAGGACCTATCGCCATGCCCATGCTCCCGCCAGTTGCCACTACCCCGGAAATTGACAGCGTCCTACAGCAGAAGACTGTTGTCGCTTTCGGTGTGAGTGGCGGTAAGGACAGTATTGCTGGGTTGATTGCTACCCACCGGTATCTGAACAGCATCGGGTTTACAGGGCCACGTCTTGCCGTTCATGCAGACCTGGGCAGTGTGGAGTGGGATCAAAGCCTGTTCAAATGCCAGGAAGCAGCTGAAAAGCTCGGCTGGGAGATGGATGTCACCACTCGACAGGCTGGCGGGATGATGGAGAGATGGCTCTCGCGGTGGTCGAATAACACCCAGCGCTATACCGATTTAAGCTGCGTTCAATTGATACTGCCGTGGTCAACCCCTTCCATGCGGTTTTGCACCAGTGAGTTGAAAGTCGCCGTAATTCGAAGCCGTTTGAAGAAGTTGTATCCAGATTATAACATCGTTAATGCTACCGGTATTCGTCGAGAGGAATCATCCAGCCGGGCAAAGATGCCCATTGCGAAACACGACCCTCAGACTGCTCGCCGAGGTTTTGAAGGTTACCAATGGAACCCGATAATTGAGTGGAGCGTGGGAGAGGTGTGGGGCGCGATTGCAAGCGAAGGTTTAGACCCTCACGAAGCCTATACCCGTTTCAACATGAGTCGTGTGTCGTGCAGGTGGTGCATCATGTCTTCGGGACCAGATCTCTACAACGCTACCCTGGATCCAGCTGGACACGAGCTTTACCGGCAAATGGTAGACTTGGAAATCGACTCTACATTCGCCTTTCAGAGCAACAAGTGGCTTGGGGACGTGAACCAAACCCTGTTATCCAGCGAAACCAAGGATCGCTTGGAGCTCGCCAAAGCCGCGGCCGCCCGCCGGAAAGTGCTCGAGGCCGGTATTCCGAATCACCTACGTTTTGAGAAGCAATGGCCAACCTGCATCCCTTCCCTCCAGGAAGCATCACTGCTCGCGGAAATTCGCATAGAGGTGGCTGCGGGGATTGGACTTAACATCAAGTGCACTGACGCCACTAGCGTCATTCAGCGTTATGAGGAACTGACCGAGTTGAAACATCTCAAGCACGGCATTCCCGTTCCTGAGGATTTGGGGTTGGAGCAGCTAATACCGGCCGTCCAGATCCAGCCTCAACAGCTTTCGTTTTTCTGAGCGCTAGATCATGAATTCGCATACATCTCTTCCACGTGCTTTGCGCCGGATACGTCTGGACCCTCTGGCACTCTCTCGACTCATAGCGCCAGCTCGCGCGCTAGACCTCGCAGATTCATGGGAGATCGATGTTGAACGAATCGAAGAGTTGGAGGAACTGCCTCTCCCCAGGTTGGACCTCCTCACCTGGCTTGGCTGCATCCAAGCCCATCCGCACTCTGACCCATCCTGGAGCCAGTACACATTCGTGACACTGGCTCTTCAGGCACATCACACCTTTGAGATGATGCACGCCCCCGGGATGGTGTCCTCGATGAGCGTCCGGCCAGGCGATCTGTTCGCATTTCAGCCAGAAAATTTGCACTGGATTCGAGCGGATGGAGATGTTGGCTTTCTCTCACTGCAGTGGGCTATACCCAGGGACGACTTTCGCGACGTCTATCGGGAGATCCGCAGGGGACTCGCTGACGCCGGCCTGCGTTCGGTCAAAGTACCTACGGCTCTCAGCAGTTGGAAAGCCACAATTGGAGAGGAATGGCTGTGATCGTGTACACCTTCCCGGCGACCGTAGTGAAAGACGTCCGCAATACGCCCTTGAACACACAGTCCGCACCGGGGGCCGAGCAGTATCCAACCTCTGGCATCAGCGGTCTGCCAGGCGTATTTGCTACCGCGACGAGTTGGCTCGTTTGCGAAGCCCTGTGGCCCGACCGAGCTTCTGCAGATGCACCAACCGCAGAGATTCATTTCTCAGTACACGCGGACCACTCGCTCTCTACCGTCGACGATCTTAGCGGGGCCCTGCGAGAGCAGGGAATCTTTGCTGCGACTCTGTTCGCTCAGCAGCCTGGGCCTCTGACATGGTTGCGACCTCACTCTGCATTTAGCGTCGATTACATAGGTTTGAAGTGGGTTGTGCCTCGGGCTAGCCTTGAGACCGAACTGGAACGCCTTGCTGCTGCAATCACTGATCTAGCCGGTGAACCCCCGCAGCGCGTTGCATCCCCAGAATTTTGTTAGGGGGTTTTGGCACGCGCATTGTGGCCTCATCATGCAATCATTGAGCATTGACTGAGGTATCCGTATGACAAGGACTATCGTTCCTGAACCAGTGCTTTTCTTCCTGCACTCTGTTTACATCCCGTATAAATACAGAAATGGAAGCACGAGAAATTACGTAGCGGAGACTGATTTCGGAATCGAGGCCGAAAGCAAGCGCCTGTGTAAGAAGTATGAATTGACCTTTGACGGATCAGTATTCTTCAGCCACTCCGCGGTGCGCCTCCACGGTAAAAACCTTGCAAACCTTCAAGCTGCTAGTGCGGAGCTTTCCGATTTTTTGAAGGCGCAGGCTGGCCTTATGTTCACAGAAGTGGAAGAGGAGCTCGTGTGAAGAGATTCATGCTTGTAGCCGCCAGTCTGCTCTTCTCTGCAGCGTCGTATGCAGCCGAGTCAAGCTCCAAACAAGTCGACAAACGACTCGTGCCGGCGCAGATCAACTTCGTTGCGCCCAAGGCTCCCCAGGACATTCCTGAGGTGTTCATCGACGGATACATCCATCGCCCCACTGTCGAGGCGTTTCGTAAGAACGGCTTCCTGAAAGACAGACAGGTCGGTTTTGTCTATTTCAACTCCCATGGGGGTGATCTCATCGCTGCCATGGAGCTAGGACAGCTCATTCGGGAGCGAGGGTTTTCGACTCGAATAGGGGCTTGGAACGGCCCCAGTACAAATCCGAGCCCGGGGTACTGCGAAAGTGCCTGCCCCTTCGCATTCGCCGGCGGGGTCTTCAGGCTTATGGATGGTGTGTCCAAGATGGGGGTGCATCAATTCTTCAAGGCCAGCGGCGTAGCGGGTGACACCGATATCGCAACGGGTCAGATCACCTCCACCCTTCTCGCTAACCACCTTAGCAATTTGGGTATCGACCTTCGTTTGCTGGAGGTCGCTGGCCAGGCTGGCCCGGCTGAGATGAATTACCTGACCCCACTTGAGTCCTACGAGTTGGACTTGGTGAATGCGGGGTCGCTACCGGCGACCTGGACAATTCGAGGAGAGCACGGGCTTGTGTACCTGATGGGTGAACAGACGAAAATCACCGGTACCGGCCGTATAGGCATGTCGTGTAATGCAAGAGGGGGTGTATCAATGGCCGCATTCTACAAGGCATGGTACGACACCAGCCTGCTCGGGATGATGGACAGCTTGTCCCTGACGGTTGATAACAAGAGCTTCCCTGTGCGCAACGGCAAGGTGGGGCCCAGCCTAAAGAACGGATTTTCCTACATCACCTTCGATCCGACTCCTGAGCAACTGACCGCATTCAGAACTGGCCGCACAGTGGGCTTGTCCTACGAAAAAGTGGGGACCGACTTGAAGGCTCGCTTTACTGTCGATGTGAACGATGCCCAGGGGATGATCGACAGCTTTGCCCAGCTCTGTTCCGGCTCGCGCCCTACATTCGCTGAAAAAATATGAGCATGATGGCCACGTCTTTGCACGCGATGCGTGGGTTGAAACATTGC
>Ga0215266_1020_pt1 | contig 18157 bp, 14 predicted proteins | sample JAMX8_100Endo3_H_FD_182616 | JGI IMG/M metagenome (GOLD analysis project Ga0215266, IMG submission 182616) | Enriched cells of freshwater protists from Biology Centre CAS, Ceske Budejovice, Czech Republic - JAMX8_100Endo3_H3 | ecosystem: Environmental > Aquatic > Freshwater > Unclassified ...
CACGTACGTCGATTTCGATTTCATATTTTTTCTTTGTAGAAGTTGCTAGAGCAATCTCAAGAGCCTCAAAGATACGCTCACGAGGTACCGCTTTTTCGTTCGATACCGCTTCTGCTACCGCTAAAATTTCTTTACTCATTGTATTTAGCCTCTAAGCTTAAACTTTTTTAGGGAACTAAAATTTAGGGATCAGGTTAGCTTTGGAAATGTTACTTAGAGCAAACTCTTCTTGCTGACCGTCTACAGTAATTGCCACTGTTTCGCCATCAACGCCGTGGATAATACCTTTCCACTTACGACGGTTTGCTACAGCCATTTTCAATACGATGCTGACCTCGTGACCAATAAATTGCTCGTAATGTGCTGCTTTAAAAAGTGGTCTTTCTAAACCTGGAGAAGACACTTCTAGGCTGTAAGCAACAGAAATTGGATCTTCAACGTCTAAAACCGCACTAACTTGGTGGCTAACTTCTGCACAGTCGTCCACGTTAATACCATTTTCATGGTCAATGTAGATGCGTAACGTTGAGTGCGCGCCTGCACGAATGAATTCTAATCCAACCAACTCATAGCCTGATGCCTCTACTGGTGCTTCAAGCATTTCAGTAAGTTGTCTTTCTAAACCAGTCATTTAACCACTCCAGAAACAAAAAAAGGGCTCAGAGCCCAATCAAAAAACCAAGCAGTCTCTGAGCTATTTCAAAAAGCTCAGATAACAAAAAACCCCGATAGTCGGGGTTTTATGCTGCTGGACCCTGATACGTTAAGAATAGCCAACAAATGCTTCTCTTAACTCGTAGTGTGGTTAGCACTACGCAAACTTGCCAATCTACGATTTCTTCTTAAAGAAAGAGATTGGTTGCGGGGGCCGGATTTGAACCGACGACCTTCGGGTTATGAGCCCGACGAGCTACCAAGCTGCTCCACCCCGCGTCCGACTTGCTGAGCATTATACTCGCAAACAAGTGATTTACAAGTTTGTAAATACATGGTGCCGAGAGAGGGACTCGAACCCTCACACCTAAGGCACTAGCACCTCATGCTAGCGTGTCTACCAATTTCACCATCTCGGCATCAAAACCTTACAGCTTATTGAGGAATTTCATCACCCGCAGGGGCTGGAACTTCACTCGCTGCATCCTTAACTTGTTCAACAACTGGTTGACCTAATGTTGGGTCTACCCATTGTGATTCAGTCTGGTGCGTAGACATACGACCAAGCAACAAGCTAACGATAAAGAATACGGTTGCTAAAATAGCAGTTGTTCGGGTTAAGAAATTACCTGAGCCGCCAGCACCAAACACTGTGTTTGAAGCACCAGCACCGAACGAGGCTCCCATATCTGCGCCTTTACCTTGTTGAATCAACACAAGGCCAATCACACCAAGCGCTGCCAACAGGTAAATCACAAGTAGAACTGAAAACATTTTTTCCACCTATGTTCCAAATTGTTGAGCCAGCGCCGTTCAAGAGAATAAATCATAATTGAACAAGGCTAGCGACCTCCTAACGGGAGGCGGAGCAATACTAGCGAAAGCCGGTAACGCTGACAAGGGAAAATTAGTAAAAAATCAATGCCAATGCGCTAAGCGCTCAAAAAAAGGGCAAAAGATGCCCTTTTCATTCACTGCACACTTTAACGCAATGATTAACAACTTGCTTTTACAGCTTCGGCAATTTTCAGTGCAGAGCTTTGAACTAGCTCGCCATCCTCACCTTCCACCATAACGCGAATCAAAGGCTCTGTGCCAGATTTACGCAACAATACACGTCCTTTATCACCCAGCGTAGCTTCTACTTCGGCGACGGCGTTTAGTACTGCTTGAGCTTCAAGAGGATTACTTTCCCCTGCAAAGCGGACATTTTCTAGAACCTGAGGATACAACGTCATGCCTTGCGATAGCTCATGCAAAGACATATCACTGCCAACTACAGAAGCAAGCACTTGCAGTGCTGCAACAATCGCATCGCCCGTGGTGACTTTATCTAATAAGATCACATGGCCTGAGTTTTCAGCACCAATTTTCCAGCCTTTTTCTAGCAGTTGTTCCATGACATAACGGTCACCAACAGCGGCACGTACGAATGGAATGCCTAGCTGCTTTAAGCCATTTTCCATGCCCAAGTTGGTCATCAACGTACCAACTACACCACCCTTTAGCTCGCCACGACGAAGAGCATCACGAGCAATAATGTAAGCAATTTGGTCGCCATCGACTTTGTTGCCAAGGTGGTCGACCATAATGATACGGTCACCATCACCATCAAATGCTAAACCAAGGTGCGCTTGCTCTTCAACGACACGCTTTTGAAGCGCACGAACATCTGTTGCGCCCACTTCTTCATTAATGTTGATGCCGTTAGGCTCTACGCCCATTGCAATAACTTCTGCGCCAAGCTCTTTGAAGACATTTGGAGCAATGTGGTACGTTGCACCGTGCGCACAATCTACCACGATTTTAAAGTTTGCAAGACTCAATTCAGATGGGAAAGTACTCTTACAGAATTCGATGTAACGGCCTGCAGCGTCATTTAGACGAGTGGCTTTACCAAGTTCTGCAGACTCAACACATTCAATGTCTTTATCCAGCTCAGCTTCAATCGCCAACTCGATATCGTCAGGTAGCTTAGTACCTTCAGAAGAAAAGAATTTAATGCCGTTGTCGTAATATGGGTTATGCGATGCAGAAATCACAATCCCCGCCTCTGCGCGGAAAGTTTGAGTTAAATATGCCACTGCTGGGGTTGGCATTGGACCAGTAAATGTTGCTTTAAGTCCCGCTGCAGCAAGGCCTGCTTCTAATGCAGATTCGAGCATATAACCGGAGATACGCGTATCTTTACCTATAATAACTTTCTTTGTGCCTTGTTTTGCTAGTACACGACCAGCAGCCCAGCCAAGCTTAAGTACGAAGTCCGGAGTGATTGGGTATTGTCCTACTTTACCGCGCACACCGTCAGTACCAAAGTAACGTCTTTTATTCGACATAAACTTTCCTTTATTATTTTTAAATATTGTTTTTCGTCATCTCAACAACTTTCATTGCTTCGATTGTCTCTTCAAAGTCATGCACACGAATGATCTGCGCGCCTTTCATTGCTGCAATCGTAGCGCAAACGACACTCGCATTTGTACATTCAGCCGCTGGCTTATCCAACAATTTAAAAATCATTGATTTACGAGACATACCAGCCAAAATTGGCAGGCCGAATTCATGAAACTTTTCAAGATGAGCGAGCATATGATAATTGTGTTCTATCGTTTTGCCAAAGCCAAATCCAGGATCGAGAATCAGTTGAGATTTATCAATCCCTGCAGCTTCACATGCCGCGATACGTTCTTCTAGAAAGGCAGATACGTCGCTCATCACATCATCATAATGAGGTGCAACTTGCATGGTTCTAGGTTGACCTTTCATATGCATCAGACAAATTGGAAGCTTTGCTTCTGCTGCGACTTCGAGAGCACCAGGTTCTTGCAAAGATCGAATGTCATTGATCAAATCTGCACCAGCATCAATAGCTTGACGCATAACTTCCGCTTTACTGGTATCGACCGAAATCCACACATCGTACTTTTCACGAATGGCCTTGATTACTGGGACAACACGTCGAAGTTCTTCTTCTAAAGACACATCTGGCGCGCCTGGCCTTGTCGACTCCCCACCAACATCAACAATGCTTACACCAGCCTTTATCATTTTATCAACTTGAGCAAGGGCGAGTTCAATCGAGTTGTATTTACCACCATCCGAAAAGGAATCCGGAGTCACATTTAGAATGGCCATAACATGTGGACGGGAAAGATCTAAAGATTTGTTATTTGCTGTAATCATCATCATAAACACAAAAACCCCGAGATAACTCGGGGTTTATTATTATCAACACTCTTTATTCAGAGTCTTTCTTTTCAGGCGCTTCGCTAGAAGTCGCTTCTGGAGAGCTAGACTTTTCTGCATCTTTCGCAGCGTCCGTTGCTTCTTCTTTAACTTCTGACTTTGCTTGAGGCTTCTCGCTGTCTTCAGGTTTGCTAGTTGAGTTATCACTCCAACCCGCAGGCTCACGAATTTCAGCTTTGCGCTCCATTAAATCATCAATTTGACGAGCATCAATGGTTTCATACTTCATCAGCGCATCTTTCATCGCATGCATGATATCCATGTTTTCTTGAAGAATCTTCTTCGCACGGTCATAGTTGCGGTCAATGATCTGACGAACTTCATCATCAATCAACTTCGCCGTATCGTCAGATACATGCTTAGTCTGAGTCACGCTACGACCAAGGAACACCTCACCTTCATCTTCTGCATACAGTAGAGGACCAAGCTTTTCAGAGAAACCCCATTGAGTAACCATCTTACGAGCAATATCAGTTGCACGTTCAATATCGTTTGACGCGCCTGTTGAGACTTTATCAGCACCGTAGATGAGCTCTTCCGCTAGACGACCACCGTACAAGCTAGAGATCATAGACTCTAGATGCTGGCGAGACATGCTGACACGGTCTTGCTCTGGTAGGTACATAGTCACACCCAACGCGCGACCGCGTGGAATGATCGACACCTTGTACACTGGATCGTGCTCAGGTACTAAACGACCAACAATTGCGTGACCCGCTTCGTGATAAGCCGTTGACTCTTTTGTCTCTTCAGACATCACCATTGAACGGCGCTCGGCACCCATCATGATTTTGTCTTTCGCTAATTCGAATTCAACCATAGAAACGTTACGCTTGTTACCACGCGCAGCAAATAGCGCCGCTTCGTTGACTAGGTTTGCTAAATCAGCACCAGAGAAGCCTGGTGTACCACGAGCGATTAGAGAAGGCTCTACGTCACCTGCTAGAGGGACTTTACGCATGTGTACTTTTAGAATCTGCTCACGACCACGTACATCTGGTAATCCAACCACTACTTGGCGGTCAAAACGACCAGGACGTAGCAACGCTGGGTCAAGAACGTCTGGACGGTTAGTAGCAGCGATTACGATGATACCTTCGTTACCTTCGAAACCATCCATCTCTACTAGCATTTGGTTTAGTGTTTGTTCACGTTCATCGTGACCACCACCAACACCAGCACCACGCTGACGACCTACCGCATCGATTTCATCGATGAAGATAATACAAGGCGCTGCTTTCTTAGCTTGTTCGAACATGTCACGTACACGAGATGCACCGACACCCACAAACATTTCTACGAAATCTGAACCCGAGATGGTAAAAAACGGTACTTTTGCTTCACCAGCAATGGCTTTCGCTAGAAGCGTTTTACCAGTACCAGGAGGACCAACCATTAACACACCAGTAGGAATCTTACCACCCAGTTTTTGGAAGCGGCTTGGATCACGCAGGTAGTCCACCAGCTCTTTCACGTCTTCTTTTGCTTCGTCACAACCTGCAACGTCAGCAAAAGTTGTCTTGATTTGTTCTTCGCTCATCATTCGAGCTTTGCTCTTACCAAAAGACATGGCGCCTTTACCGCCGCCGCCTTGCATTTGACGCATGAAGAAAATCCATACACCAATCAGTAAGATCATTGGGAACCAAGAAATGAAAATAGTACCAAGCAAGCTTTGCTCTTCTGGAGGCGTGCCCTGTACTTTCACGTTTTGGTTAATTAGGTCATCTAGAAGCTTTTGGTCATACACTGGCATGTAAGTGACCATTTTGGCACCGCCGCCACGACGAACAAAGCTAATTTCACCGTCTTTAAAAGTTGCTTCTTGAATCTGGCCTTGGCCAACTTCCTGTACAAACGTGGTGTAATCCACGGTTCTGCCATTGCTTTCTCCAGGGCCAAAGCTCTGGAATACCGACATCAATACGACGGCGATAACAAGCCACAGAATTAAATTTTTTGCCATGTCACTCAAGGTGTAAGCCTCTCGATAACTAATTGTAATTAAAGGTAGGGTACTACAGTTCATTCACTGTAGCTATAGTGTTAACACGCTCTCAAGAGAGCAAAATGGTTAACCTTTGTAACCAGTGGCTACAACAAAGACTTCTCGAGAGCGAGCTCGCGATGAGTCTGGTTTTCTAATTTTTACGGCTTTAAACATGTCTCGGACTTCTTTCACATACTGATCGAAGCCTTCCCCCTGGAAAACCTTTACGACAAAGCTACCATTAGGCGCTAGAACTTGTCGACACATATCTAAAGCCAATTCAACTAAATACATAGCACGAGGTTGGTCAACAGAGTTATTTCCCGCAATATTAGGTGCCATGTCAGACATTACTACGTCTACCATTGAAGGTTGGATTCTTTCTAGCAAAGCTTCCAATACTGCATCATCGCGAAAGTCGCCTTGTAAAAAGCTGACACCTGCAATCGGGTCCATAGGAAGCAAATCACACGCAATGATCTGACCACTGTCTCCTACTATCTTAGCAGCATATTGAGACCACCCGCCCGGTGCCGCACCCAAATCGACGACTGTCATCCCAGGCTTTAACAATTTATCTTTCGTTTGAATCTCATCGATCTTGAAATAAGCACGTGAGCGATAGCCTTTTTTACGAGCCTCATTCGCGTATTTATCATCAAAGTGTTCTTTCAACCAACGACCAGAACTAGCCGAATGTTTTTGTTTACTCATTTTAATCCCAACAAGGCGCAAATTGGAGCTATTGTTTTAATAGGCGCTACCTATTACTCAATAAATTATAGTCTTCAGCAATAGATGGCGTTAAAATAGCTTTTTTCAACCCTTATTTTAAAGAAAATTGGCCGCGTAATGAACCTAAGCACCAAACAAAAGCAGCACCTTAAAGGCCTAGCTCACAGTTTAAAACCTGTCGTGCTAATGGGCGCAAATGGACTTACAGAAGCCGTGCTAGCAGAAATTGAAATCGCTCTTAACCATCACGAACTAATCAAAGTAAAAGTTGCTTCAGAAGATCGTGAAACAAAACAGCTAATCATCGACGCTATCGTACGTGAGACGGGCGCAGAAAAAGTTCAGACTATTGGTAAAGTGCTTGTGCTGTACCGCCAGTCTGAAGAGCGTAAAATCGAAATCCCTCGTAAGTAATTCTACTTACGTTGCTGAAGAAAAAAGGTCGCCATTGGCGACCTTTTTGCGTTTTATTGGAGTAACAGACTACTCTCAACGACTTAGATGTACTCTACTCGGTCGATTTCGAAGTCTTTCGCGCCACCCGGAGTTTGAATAGCAACCTCATCGCCTTCCATCTTACCGATCAAGCCACGAGCAATTGGTGAGCTTACTGAAATACGGCCAGCTTTAATGTCTGCTTCGTCATCACCAACAATTTGGTATGTTTTTTCTTCTTCGGTGTCGATGTCAATCAAGGTTACGGTTGAACCAAAAATAACTTTACCCGTGTTCTCCATCTTCGTTACATCAATAACTTGAGCAACTGACAGTTTGTATTCAATGTCACGGATTTGTGCTTCACAGATACCCTGCTCTTCTCGAGCGGCGTGATATTCTGCGTTCTCTTTTAAATCACCTAACTCACGAGCTTCAGCGATTGCCTCTGAAATTTGAGGACGTAGTTTAAGTAGACGATCGAGTTCTGCACGTAGCTTTTGCTCGCCACGTAGTGTCATTGGAACTTTTTCCATTTTATAACCTCAAGCCCAAATGGGTCTTTGGACAAAAAAAAGCCCACCCTGCCATAGGGCTGGGTAGTGCGCTTAAAGATGTATTTCATTTAGTGTAAACAAACTCCCGGACGAAATCATCTTAATTCGAAAGGCGTAAGACTATGCACTTTCGGCATAATGATATAAGTCACTTTTAGAACGATTCTAGAGTGCATCACTGTCGCAATTTGTTGAAAAACAACACTGTTCATTACACCAAAAACATCAAAAAAGATAAAAACTAATCAATGTCAGACGAATGTTATAGCCACAAAATGCCATTTAAAACAAAAAGTTAAATCAAAAACCAGAACAATCGAACAGTGTTCATCGATACGATTTATATCATTTTACTAACTCATACGGAAACTTTAGCAGTAAAACATGTCCAGCGAGTTGTTAGATCAAAGGCTTACAAGGGCGAATTATACCGCTCATTGGCCGATTATAGACCAACAACTTGTGAGAGATTACCTCTCCCCCATACAACAATGATTATGGACAGCTAACTAGGACAAATAAGATGAAAAAGACTCTAATTGCTCTTTCTGTATCTGCAGCAGCTATGGCAACTGGCGTAAACGCAGCTGAACTTTACAACCAAGACGGCACTTCTCTAGAAATGGGCGGCCGTGCTGAAGCACGTCTATCTATGAAAGATGGCGACGCTCAAGACAAATCTCGCATCCGTCTAAACTTCCTTGGTAAACAAGAGATCAATGACAACCTATACGGTGTTGGTTTCTGGGAAGGTGAATTTGAGACTGCTCAAAACGGTACTGTAGACGGCGACGACAAGAGCGATCTAGAAACTCGTCTTGCTTACGCTGGTCTTGGCGGTGCTTACGGTGAGTTCGCATACGGTAAAACTGAAGGTGCACTAGGCGTTATCACTGACTTCACAGATATCATGGCTTACCACGGTAACTCTGCAGCAGACAAACTAGCTGTAGCAGACCGTACAGACAACATGATGGCTTACAAAGGTCAATTCGAAAACCTAAGTGTTAAAGCAAGCTACCGCTTCGCTGACCGTGTAGAACAAAACGGTGAATACTCTGATAACAAACAAGACGGCTACTCTCTATCAGCTATCTACGCTGTAGCGGACACTGGTCTTGAGCTTGGTGCTGGTTACGCAGACCAATACGATGCAAACGAGTACATGCTAGCTGCATCTTACACAATGTCTGATCTTTACTTCGCTGGTATCTTCACAGATGGCGAAAAAATGACTGACACATTCAACAACACTGTTGATTACACTGGTTACGAACTAGCGGGTGCTTACACGCTAGGTCAAACAGTATTCACAACAACGTACAACAATGCAGAAACTAACAACGAAACTTCTGCAAACAACTTCGCTGTTGATGCTTCTTACTACTTCAAACCTAACTTCCGCGGTTACGTTTCTTACAACTTCAACCTAATTGACGCTGGCGATAAGTTCGGCTCAACTAGCGGTAAGACAGTTGCGAACAAGATCGATGCTGAAGACGAGCTAGCTCTAGGTCTACGTTACGACTTCTAATTCCGGTCTTTGACTAGAATATCGAATGCCCGCTTCAAGCGGGCATTTTTTATACTCCATTTTAAGCCGCGCGCCTTTCTCTCATGTCTCATTCCTGATGACATATAAAGCATTTCTTTAGTTACCTAGCATATTGAAAGGACTTGCGTATACTCAATCACATAACTCACCTTAGAAAGTATCATTATGCGTTTACGTTGGCCCTTGCTCATATTCTCTTCATTACTTTCTGCTTTTTCACAAGCGTACCCTCATCAAGAAGTGTTGCCGGAAGGCTCTCGCATCAGTTTAGTCGCGGAAAAACTCAGTGAGAATGCTGAACTTGACGGTGTTCATCCTACCGAACAATTATTTCCACCAGCCAGTACATTAAAAATCGTCACAGCATTAGCGGCGAAGTTAGAGCTGGGTGATAACTTCCGCTTTCGAACCAAGCTAGAAGCGTCGGGCTCAGACGCAGTGATTTACTTTGTCGGCGATCCAACGCTCCAAACCAACGATTTAAAATCACTTCTTACCCTAGCCAAGAAAAATGGTTTAAAACGTATTGACGGTGACTTATGGCTCGATAACAGCGCATTCACTGGTTACAACCGTGCAGTAGGCTGGCCGTGGGATATCTTGGGAGTTTGCTACAGCGCTCCGGCATCGACCATCACACTCAATAACAACTGTGTGCAGGCTTCTATCTATACGCAAAAAGACGGTGGGACTCGAGTCTACGTACCTGAGCATCAACCTATTCGTGTAACAAGTACTGTCGAGACCGTTTCTAAAACCATTAAGAAAAGTCGTCATTGCGATTTAGGCTTAGTCGCAAACCCTGATAACAACTACAAACTAACTGGATGCTTAGTTGAGAGGGAGAAACCATTGCCACTTAAATTTGCCGTTCAAGATCCCGAACTTTATACCAGCCATAGATTGGCAGCTTTGCTTAAGCAGCTCAATATTGAGTTGTCAGGAAAGATTAGGATCGGTTCGGCTCCGGAAAAACAGCGCAAGCTAATCGCCATGCATCAATCAGAGGCATTACCAGACATTCTGGAAGAGATGCTTAAAAACTCTGATAACTTGATTGCAGATACATTAACCAAAACACTTGGCGCTAAGTTTTTTGTTCAGTCAGGTAGCTTTGCCAACGGTACAGAGGCGATCAAGCAGATCATTTTCGCCAATACTGGTATTGATATTCGTAATGCGCGCCTAGAAGACGGCTCAGGACTTTCACGAAACAATCGTATCTCCGCCACCAAAATGGCGGAAATTCTTCGTTATATTTGGAAGCACGAAGACGAGCTTAAACTGATCGCTATCATGCCGAAATCAGGTGAATCCGGCACATTAAAGTACCGACAAAGTATGCGAAAACTGCCAATTAAAGGACAGCTGATCGCCAAAAGCGGCTCCCTCTACGGAACTTACAACATGGCCGGATATGGCTTGGATAAAAATGGTCAACCTAACACCATTTTTGTTCAGTTTGTTTCAGACTACTTCCCAGAAAAAAGGGACGATAACACGCCTGTCATCGCCCCGATCACACATTTTGAGCAGCTTTTTTACAATGATATTGTGAACTTTAGTCAGGCAATACCTAAGAAATAGTTCACCACGTTAAAGTAAACCCACATTCCTGAAATATCGACGATAGACGCAAGAACTGGACTCACCAATACCGCTGGGTCCATCTTGCAAGCTCGTGCAATAATTGGCAACAGCCCGCCCAATGTTGTAGAAATGGTGACTTGAATGAACAGCGCAACTGCTATTGCCAGTGCGATATCGGTAAGTTCAAAGCCCCCTGTTGATTGACCGGCACTAAATAACATAATGCGTCCAATCATCACGATAGCGATAGCTAACGCAATAAATAGAGCAACGCGGCTCTCTTTCCACAAAACTTCTAACCATTGGCGTTTTTTTAGCTCTCCAGTTGCAAGAGCACGAATCACCAAAGTTGCAGCTTGTGTTCCTGTATTACCACCAGCCGCAGCGATCACAGGCATGTACACCGCAAGCAAAACGAGCTGGCTAAGGGTGTCCTCATACTGAGCAATGATCAAACCCGACACAATCCCTAAAAGGGCCAGTGCAATGATCCACCCAATACGCTGCTTCACGTGCCCCAAAACACTAGTCGATAAATAACCATCAGGTGTATCAACTTCAGACATATGCAAACCCAATTGGTGAGCATAATGACGTGCGCGTTTGTCATGGCCTGCTTGCTCAAGTTGAGCAATAAGACTATTCACATAACCGACAGAGCAATGCTGCAAAATACCTACCGCCTCATCAATCGGCATGATCGTAAGCAAATGGACTTGTTGCTCTTGCTCATACTGCAAAAATGCATTGCGAGCTGCACCAATTTCTACTTCAGAAAAGTTTGGTGTTGTTTCAATAAAAGTGTTGTTCATTACCGTCATGGCGAATCTCCCGATTGGCATTGGTAACGACCATCGACAAGGCACGCAAAGTCACTCTTGCATACTTAAAGTCACACAACAATTAAGATGCACAGAGAAAACCAATGCGGACGCACTGTCTATTCAGAATGTATGAAGGAAATAACGAGAAGAAAATTAGAAAAGATGCCTCACCACTTAGGTAAGGCGGAGATCGCCAATACCGAAGCGGGTTATTTCGCTCCCTTGCTCTTACTCACCCAACGACTGGGAGGATGGTCGGTATTGTTCATGTAAATCTCCGATAACGCTGCCATTATTGGCAGCGTGAGTATAGTAGCAAAGTTAAACATGTTTGGAAGTTTTACTTTGTCTTTTTCGCTAAATTTTTATACAAAAAAAGCGCCCATCAGGCGCTTTCATTTGCAGCGATTATTGATTACTGAATAGTAATACGTGCAAATTTACGTTTGCCCACTTGGAACACGTAAGTACCCGCTTGTGGAGCAAATTTGCTGTCCGCAATTTTTTCACCATCCATCTTCACAGCGCCCTGCTTAACCATACGCATCGCATCTGACGATGATGGGCATAAGCCAGCTTCTTTCAACAGATTGCTCACTGGGCGACCTGCATCAAAATCAAATTCTGGCATTTCATCAGGAATTTGGTTCTTCGCAAAACGGTTTACGAATTCTTGCTCTGCCGCATCTGCATCAGCTTCACTGTGGAAACGAGCAATAATTTCTTTTGCTAGCAATACTTTGATATCACGAGGGTTTTTGCCCGCTTCTACATCAGCTTTGAATTGAGCAATCTCTTCCAGAGGACGGAAAGATAGCAGCTCGTAGTAGCTCCACATTAGGTCATCAGAAATAGACATGATTTTACCAAACATTTCGCTTGGCGCTTCGCTGATACCGATGTAGTTGTTTGCTGACTTAGACATCTTCTTCTCGCCATCAAGGCCCACTAGAAGAGGCATCATCAGTACAACCTGTGGTTTTTGACCGTGAGACTTTTGCAGTTCACGACCCATTAGCAGGTTGAACTTCTGGTCAGTACCACCAAGCTCAACGTCAGTTTCCATTGCTACTGAGTCCCAACCTTGTAGAAGTGGGTACATGAACTCATGAATAGCAATTGGCTGACCACCCGCGTAACGCTTTTTAAAGTCATCACGCTCTAGCATACGAGCAACGGTTTGGTTTGCAGCAAGACGAATCATACCTTCTGCACCAAGCTCAGATAACCACTCAGAGTTGAACTGAATCTTAGTTTTTGCAGGGTCTAGAATTTTGAATACCTGCTCTTTGTAAGTTTCTGCATTACGCAATACGTCTTCGCGGCTTAGCGGTGGACGTGTTGTGTTTTTACCTGTTGGGTCACCAACCATTGCAGTGAAGTCACCAATTAGGAACGTCACCTCATGACCTAGCTCTTGGAACAAGCGAAGCTTATTGAAAATAACCGTATGACCTAGGTGAATATCTGGAGCCGTAGGATCCGCACCCAATTTAATACGTAGAGGACGGCCTTCTTTTAGTTTTGCGATAAGCTCTTCTTCTGGAATCAGCTCTTCAACACCGCGCTTAATCTCGGCTAGTGCAGCTTCAATGCTCGCCATTCTTGTTCACTCCCACAGATTTGGCAAAAATATAATAGCTGAACATATTACTTGAATAGCGATGCATTTTGAAACACGTTAGACTAGGTAGTTGTGAATTTTTCCGTTTAATTTAGCAATCAAGTACCTCATGCATTCGATTTTTGTCCGACTTCCACTCTTGCACAAAGTATTGATCGGTTTTTTTAGTGCGCTGATTATCTTCGCGCTCTTCTTTTTACCTGATCCGCAAGACCTAGACCCACAGCAGAGCCGATTAAAAGTTGGTCAACATTATCCTGTGCCAGTTTCCCTAGAACTCAGTGCACTAAACAGTTCGTCTCCAGCGTCCCCCGCTGTACTGCGTTGGGAAACGTACAAAGTGAAAAATGGTGAGAGTGCCGCCATCTTGTTTAGTCGCGTGGGGCTTTCAGCCCGTCTATTGCATGAGCTTGTCTCATCAGACAAAGAAGTGGAAAAGCAATTAACCCGACTTCGACCTGGCGATCGATTGCAATTCGGTTTTGATGAAAACAACGACTTAGTACAGTTAAGAAGAACATTAAGCGCATTCGAAACTTTTCGTATCACGTTAAAAGACGGCAAATACGTCTCAGAAGTCGATAAAAAAGAAGTCGACTTCCAGTACAACTACGCTGAAGCCACCATCAAATCAAACTTTTGGAATGCGGGAATCTCTTCAGGATTAAATGGCAACCAAATCATGGAACTGGCCGGCATATTTGGCTGGGATATCGACTTTGCTTTAGATATTCGTAAAAACGACAGCTTCCGAGTGCTTTACCAAGAGGAAGTGGTAGAAGGTGAAGTGATTGGACGCGGAAAAATCATTGCTGCGATATTTAAAAACCAAGGCGATACTTTCACCGCAATACTGGATCAGAAAAGTGGCAAGTATTATGACGAAAATGGGCGTGCAATGAAAAAAGCATTCTTACGCGCGCCGTTGGATTTCCGTCGAGTATCGTCTAACTTCAACCCACGCCGCTTACACCCTGTAACGGGACGCGTTCGTCCTCACCGAGGCACAGATTATGCGGCACCTGTGGGCACCCCGATTTGGGCGGCTGGCGATGGTGTCGTTCAAAAATCGTCTTACAACAAATTTAATGGTAACTACGTTTTCATTAAACATAGTAATACTTACATTACCAAGTACCTGCACTTAACCAAACGTACGGTACGAGCGGGTCAACGCGTTAAACAAGGTCAAACCATTGGTACGCTTGGCGGAACAGGTCGTGTAACAGGCCCTCACTTGCACTATGAGTTCCTTGTGAATGGTGTCCACAAAAACCCGCGTACGGTGAATTTGCCACAGTCTAAATCCCTAACAGGCAAAGCGAGACAAACTTTCATGGCAAACGCGAAAATTAGCATGGACAAACTTGAGCGCTACAGCAAACTGCTAGCAATGAAGTAAGCCAGGTATTGAAAAGGGCAGCTCAGCTGCCCTTTTTGTTTCTTTAATATCATTACGATGAAGCTTACTTTTCGGAGTGATGCTCTCTCCCGAGCATGAGCAAGCATGGTGTCAGAACCAGTGTTAGCAAAGTCGCAAACGCCAACCCACCCGCGACAGCCGTCGCAAGTTGAGACCACCATTGAGTGCTTGGTGCGCCAAACTCCACTTTCTGGTTAACTAAGTCGATGTTCATTTCTAACACCATTGGCAATAAGCCTAATATGGTGGTCACCGTCGTGAGTAAAACGGGTCTTAAACGCTGCACACCTGTGCGCAAAATAGCCTCAGATTTCTCTAAGCCACGTTTACGCATCTGATTGTAAGTATCGATTAAAACAATATTGTTGTTTACCACGATACCAGCCAACGCAATCACTCCAATTCCCGACATAATGATGCCAAATGGCTTTTGGAAAATAAGCAACCCAGCGAAGACACCAACGGTAGAAAACAACACAGCACTGAGGATTAATAAAGCTTGATAAAAGCTATTAAACTGCGTAATTAAAATCAGAGCCATCACACCAAGCGCGACAATAAAAGCATTTTGCAAGAATGCTGATGAGTTTTCCTGCTCTTCATTTTGACCCCGAATCTTATATTCAATGCCTTCCGGTAAGTCGAGCTGTTCCATTCCAGCGGCAATCTTCGGTAGCTCAAGCGCCAAATTGTAACCTTCCACCATATCTGCTTTAATATTGATAACTCGATGGCCGTCGACCCGACGAATGGTGTCTTGCTTATGATCTGGTTTGATTTGAGCAAAATTCGTAATCGGTACCAGACCAGCAGCCGTTTTCACTCTCAGTTGGTCAAATCGACCAATATCGCGCTTATCTTGTGGATAGCGCACCAAAATATCGACTTCTTCATCCGCATCATCGGGTAAATAATCGCCTATTTTCAAACCGTTTGTAACAAACTGAACAGTATTCCCGACTAAGGTCGCATCCGCTGCAAAGCGAGAGGCGTCATCTCGCTGGATATCAATTTGCCAATCAATCCCTTCCTTATTAGTGGTATCACTCAAATTGGTCAGTGCAGGATTACCATCAGCCCAGTGTCGGACTTTTTTGGCCGCTTCATCTAACGCACTAACACTCAAGTTTCGCGATGAAACTTCAATCACGAGATCATGCTCAACAGGCGGTCCTGCGTCCGGGAATTTATACTCAAGTTCAACACCATAAAAGCGATCTGTCGTCTCTTTTAGTTCCTCAATAATGGTTTTCACTTTGCGTCGATACTGCCAATCCACAGGAGTTATTTGAATCTGGCCAATCTCGTCCCCATTATCGCTCGATCCTGTGCGCGTGTAGACACTTTCAAACTCGTCATGACCGAGCATCACCTTCTCGATTTCGCGCATAACAACGTCTTTTTCGTGAATAGACAGGTCACCATAAGAGCGAACTTTAACGGTAAAAAAGGCAGGGTCCACTTCAGGGAAAAACTCTGCGCCCAAGCCAGCTTTGTTGTAGGTAAAACCGACACCTGCCGCTAGCAGTATCGCGCTGAGTAATACTTTCCATGGGTGACGAATCGCCACCGACAGAGTCTGGTAATAAAGCTTGGTAATGCCTGTCGCTTTTTCAAAGTTGCCGTTATGCAGCTCAACCATTTCTCGCTGAGCTTTCTGATTGACTACTTGAGGCTTGCCAATGATCCCACCTATGACAGGAACGAACAGTAAAGCCATCATCAGCGAAGCGGCCAAGGTAGCAATTAAAGTAAGTGGTAAGTACTTCATGAACTCACCTGTGATGTCTGGCCAGAAAAGTAACGGAGCAAACGCAGCCAATGTGGTTGCTGTGGATGCGGTAATAGGCCATGCCATCCGCTTTGCTGCATCTCGATAGGCTTCTTTACGAGGTGTACCCTCTTGCATGCGCCTATCCGCAAACTCTGTCACCACAATGGCACCATCCACCAACATGCCCACCGCCATAATTAAAGCAAACAGTACGACGATATTGACCGTAAGCCCAAATACCGATAACACCAACAACCCAGTCAAGAACGATCCCGGAATAGAAATCCCTACGAGAAGCGCGGTCCTAACCCCCAATATGGCAATAATGACGATAACTACGAGGATAATAGCGGATAAGATATTGTTTTGTAGATCACTGAGCATCAATTTGACATCGTCGGATTGATCCCAAGTGTATTTGACTTGCAAATTGTCCGGCCACTCGGCGCGCTTCTGACCCAGAGCCAGTACTTCTTTGACCAGCTCAACCGTTTCAATGATGTTTTCCCCTGCCCGTTTTTTTACGTCCAAAACGATGGCAGATTCACCATCTAAACGAGCAAAACTTTCAGGGTCGCGAAATGCACGTCGTACTGTCGCCACATCGCCAAAAGTGATCACCTCTTTGCCATTCACCTTGATCGGTAGTTCAAGCACATCTTTCAGTGAATCAAACACCGATGGGACTTTTACCGAAAAGCGTCCATACCCAGTATCGACAAACCCCGCTGCCACAACCCGGTTATTCAAGGCGATTAAATTATAGATATCCGCTTGATCGAGACAGTAGCTTTCCATTAATAGTGGATCGACAACTATTTCCACGATGTCTTCGCGATCTCCTGCGATTTCAACCTCAAGAATCTGACGGAAACTTTCCAAACGATCACGTAACGTTCTAGCAATCTGAACAATGGTTCGCTCTGGTACGGTGCCATAGAGCACAACGGTCAAAACAGGCTCTTCAGATGCAAACGTGACTTCGTTTACCGTTGGCTCATCACTGTCCTCAGGCAATTTTGGCTTCGCAAGGTCAACGGCGTCTCGGACATCTGCCATCGCTTTATCAAGATCCACTCCAACACTAAATTCCAGCGTCACCGAAGCATGACCTTCTGATGCCACAGAGGTCATCTCTTTTACGCCTTCAATAGAGCGCAACTCTTGCTCTATTGGGCGAACTAATAAACGCTCGGCATCGACGGGAGAAATGCCTTGATGTCCAACGGAAACGTAGATAATAGGAATGGTAATATCAGGGCTCGATTCCTTGGGGATAGTGACGTAAGTAATGACACCGGCAATTAAGATCATCACCAATAATGTCAGCATGGTGCGAGCGCGAGATAACGCAGCATCAATCAGAGTGTACATAGGTGCTCCTTACTGCTCACTAGCCGCTTCAACAACTACGTCATCAACTTTATTGGCCAGCACCTGATCGCCATCGCGTACAAACCCTTGCCCCAGCACGATAATATCGGCTCGCTCTCCTAACCCAGAGAGCCAAACGCCATCATCCTCGGCCTTAACGAGCTGAATCGGAACAAATTCAACATGCTCATTACGCAGTGTTTTAACACCTAAATTACCTTCTTCATCGAGTGCTAGCATTGCAGCCGTAATCTTTACCGCCAACACTTCACTCAACGGCAGCTGTACTTCAGCGCTCATACCGGCCGGAATTCTTGCGTCTTGGTTATCAATTTCGATTTCAATTGGAAAGGTGTTAGTAGAAGCAGAAGAAACA
>Ga0215266_1022_pt1 | contig 17096 bp, 16 predicted proteins | sample JAMX8_100Endo3_H_FD_182616 | JGI IMG/M metagenome (GOLD analysis project Ga0215266, IMG submission 182616) | Enriched cells of freshwater protists from Biology Centre CAS, Ceske Budejovice, Czech Republic - JAMX8_100Endo3_H3 | ecosystem: Environmental > Aquatic > Freshwater > Unclassified ...
TGTATCACATGATATAAGTTAGAATCATCAGGTTTATGTTGTTGTGGGTTTTTTGAGGCGGTTATTTTTATTTTTGGGGTTCTTTCTGAAGAGGCATACTTAATAGAGTTTGCTATGAGGTTAGCAAATAATTGCCTAAGTAAAAATGGTATTCCTTGTATTTTAGGAAGTTTACCAACACTTACTTCAGCATTTGATTCAGCTATAGCTTCTTCAAGTTCTTTTTTTACATCTTCTATTATTGTGTTAAGTTCTACACTTTCAAAAGAGCCATCTGTATTTTTAACCCTTGTATATTTAAGTATATCTGAAAGTAGTGTTTGCATTCTGTTAGCCGATGCACTCATTTTTACTATAGCGGTTTGTACACTCTCCGGTATTTTATCTTCTTCTTTTATTAGCAGTCGGGAAGATATTAGTTGTATTTTTCTAAGTGGTTCCTGTAAGTCGTGGGTACTGATCCAGTTTATATTTTCAAGCTCAGAATTCGTTTCTTTGAGCAGTTCACTTAGCTTTCGGTACTTCTCCTCTTCTTGTGTTATTAATAACAAGTTGATTTGCTTTTGCAAGCTATAAGCATAGGTAGCAGCAGTTATTAACTCAGGCTCCAGCCATGGTTTTGAAGTACATTTTACTACTTCCTTCCAAAGTTCAAAAGAGTTTCTTGGAGATAGTCCTTTTTTATCTTTTATAATAGATTTGGTAGGGTCTCCCCCCCAGTTAACCTCTGTTCTGGTTTCAGGTCTGTACCATATAATACAATCATTATTATCAATATTTAACGAATGATATATTAATCCGGAAGTTTCCTGACAGTAGTCTCCATAATCAGGGAAGGTGTCTATAAGTTTATTTGTACTTAAACTACTATTATTAGTGTATGTGGCAAAATAGTTTGCCAAGTTTTGCACTTGGTCATTACTTGGTGTTAGTCCGTGTTTGTATACCGTACCATTAAATAGTATAGAAACTCCTGAAGCATTACATAATTTGAGTAGATTTTCAGATTTAACCAACTGTTTAAATGAATCAGGGGTTTCAAGACTAAACCTGTTAACTACATTAAGTGCTTGTTTTGCTTTACGATCTATTTCATATTCTTCGTTTGATTGTCTTAAATCTATTTGAGAAGTAATAAAATGTCCTTGTAATTGCGCCGCAAGTCTTGTTTGCGGGCTCAGGTTTTTAGGCGAATAGTGGTGACAGGCTATTAGCCCCCACAACTCTTTTTTATAAATAAGCGATATAGTAAGTGTAGCCCCTACACCCATGTTATGTAAATATTGTACATGAATAGGGGAGGTACTCCTTAATATTGAAAGACTTAAGTCGAGACTTTTATTATTACTATTAGTTCTATTTGCGTAAATAGGTACAGGAGTATAATCTACATCAGTAATAAGCCTTAGCAAGTTTTTTTTATATAACTGTCTTGCTTGTGCAGGTATGTCGGTATGTGGGTAGTGTAAACCTAAAAATGGTTCTAAATCTTCTCTGCAATCTTCTGCATAAACTTCACCGTTATAGTCTTTATCAAAACGGTATATCATCACCCTATCATAACCGGTTATTTGGCGAGTACCTTTTGCTACTAACTGGCACAGTTCTTTTAAGGTATGCGTATCGTGCATGTAATTTAAAAACTGGGAAGTTTGGTTGTATAGCTGGCTGGCTTCTTGCGGAAAAGGATCTTTTAATTCTGCCTCCAGTAGTATGGTACCATTATTTTTATGTACCGTACACAAAAAGTTTTTTTCTGCTATGGTTAACTCCAGTAATTGAGAAGATAACATATGCCCGTTATTCATATAATCAATAAGCTGATTTTTAACTGGCACTCCAAAAAGCTCCTGAAAATTTTTCCCCAAAATTTCAGAATGGGCAAGGTCGATATACTCTTTACTATTTTCGCTACAAAAATCTACAGCAAGGGTAGTTTCATTTATACCTAATAAAAAACCATGCGGCTGAATGCTTCCGGGAATATGTATAGGTTCTTGTTCGCAATTCTCTAAATTTACAATGTCACGATTTACAATATCCTTAAACTCCATTTGTAAAAAATATTAAATAAAAATAATAGGGTTTAGCTTAAATGTTGCCTTATGGCATTAAAAGCATAATCCGCACCCGCCATAACTTCGGCTTCACAATTATTGTTTATTGTATAGGCTGTAAATTTTTCAAGAAATTTCTTCCAGTGGCTTCCGGTAGTATTACCATAGCCGGCAAAGTACGATGCTCCGCTCTCCTCTGTATGACCTAAATTATTGTTTATGTTTTTATATATAACTCTACCGCCAAGGGTAGAACCTTCTATAACATACATAATGCCTACCGCAAACCCAGGGGTTGCGTTAAACCCTGTGTTCGTTAAAGGTGTATTGCTTTCGGGTAGCTTAGCACCTAGTACTTTTATGTCGTTTTCCAAATGTTGGCTTTTTTTTCTTTCTCCCAAATCTTCAAAAATATGCTCTATTATTGGGTATATATTCTCTTCTGTATCTTTTATTACATTGTACATAAGTGTAAGGTAGTTTATGTACTCTTGATTAGAAACGTCAGGTTTTATTATACTTTTCGAAATGGGAAGCTCTTCAAGTGCGGTGTGCGATTGTGCTGTTGCAGTTCTTAGCTTTTGTAAAAAAGCATGATTTTCCGCTGTGTTATTATTCATTATTTAATCTAATAATTATATACAAAGTTAGACCTGTCAGCATTAAAGCTGTTCCAGTTAATATTTAATGTATGTTCAATAGATTTTTTTAGTTGGTCAAATAACCCTGTTTTTGGTAAGTAATAGTTAGCACCCATATCCCAGCTTTTCTGTATGGTTTGTTCATCGCTTGATGTTGAAAATACAACTACTGGTAAACTCTTACTATTATGAGATTCTCGCATTTTTTTTAATACATCAAACCCATTAAGCCCCGGCATATTTAAATCAAGATAAATTACATAGGGGTGTGGTGGTGGGTTATCCAGTGTGTGTAACAGCTCTTTTCCGTTGCATTGTGTTACTACCGATAAATCACTGTTAATAAGGCTTACTATTTCTTTGAAAAACGCAATGTCTTCCTGGTCATCATCTGTATAAAATATAGTTACTTCTTGCTTCATTTTGCCAGGTTTTTAGTTGTATATAAACAAATGTAGGTAAAAAAGAGTATAATATGAGCGAGTTATAACAGAATGCGTAAAATGTTATAAACATTTAGTATTATTTATGCTTTATTTTTGTATTACATTTACTAATAAACCAACTGTATTATGACAATAATGAGAGCAGGCTTGTTTCTAGTTTCTTTATTAGGTTTTTGTGCTTCAGTTTATTTTTTATTTCAGGATTTACCTTATTTTAATTATCAAAGTATAAATAACATTATTTATATTTCTTTATTGGTGGTTTTGTTATGTAACAGTATGGTGGGGATATGTATGGTGTTTCCGGAAATTAAAGAATTATACCGAAGAGTAAAAACTCCTGATGAGGACTCGTTAAGCGGGAAAATATAGCGACTTTATACACTTAGTATAAAACTGTCTTTATTTAATCCGTCGACTATATACTGCCAGTTAACTGATATAACGTTTTTTAATGTTTTTTTAAGGGTGTTAAAGTCGACAGGTTTACATATATACACATTTGCGCCAGATATAAAAGTGTCTTCTATATCTTTATCAGCAGATGATGTAGAGTATATTGCAACGGTAATACTTTTTAAACGTGGTATATTTCGTATCTCTTTTAAGCAGTCTTTGCCTGATTTCATAGGCATATTTAAATCCAGAAATATAATATCAGGAAGAGGGTTTTCAGGGTTGGTAAGGTATTCCATTAATAAAACGCCATTGTTAAATAGAGAAATATGATGTTTTATTTCTATATCTTCAAAAGCTTCTTTAAAAAATTGCCTGTCATCTTCATCATCATCGGCAAGCATTATATGCATTAAGTTTTTCTGCATTAATTTGTTGAGTTAGTAACAGAATCAGAGTACCTTTTTTGCTTCATTATTTTTTGAAAAGCGGTAGGTGTTACACCTGTTATATTTTTAAACTGTTGCGATAAATAAGCAACACTGCTGTAATTCAGCATGAAAGAGATTTCAGTAAGTGATAAATTCTCTGTTAACAACAATTGTTTTACACGTTCTATTTTGTGCAAAATAATAAAATTCTCGATTGATATAAATGTAACCTCCGAGAATACCTGAGAGAGTGTTCTGTAGCTTTCATTTAGTTTTTCCGATAGGTAAGTAGATATTTTTAGCGATTGCATACCCTTGTCTGAGTATACCATTTCTATAATAGCATTTTTAATTTTTTGTACCAATATACTTTTATTATTATCTACTATTTCAATACCAAAATGCCTTAACGAGGCTATGAACTTTTTATAAGTTTCCATAGGAATGTTCTCCCTAAATTTAATATACCCGGGCTCTGTGACCTCACAGTTGATATGAAACTTATCGAGCTGTTGCTGCAAGAGAACTTTACACATCACATCAATATTATACTTAATGTAAAGCTCCATATTTAATTACTTTTTTCGTAGTAAAAGTAGTGAAATAAATTAACACTTGTTTAAGGTTTTATATAATACTATAGTGATGTAGTAGATTATAATATTTAGCTAATTACTAAACGTTGCAAAACAGTTGTTTATATATAGATTGATAAATAAAATAAAAATACAACTATAATAAAAGTATCATTTAACGCAAAGCAAACCTTATAGAATACTGTAACCTATTACATCAATTTAGTTATATACTAAGCATTTTATTTACTAAAAAGCATAGCAGCAAGCCTTTCGTCTTTATTATATATATCATCATAAAAAGCTACATTACCATCTTCATCTGCCCATGCTGTAAAATAAGCTATATATACAGGTATTTTGTTTTTAACTCTAAATATATTTTCACTGTTTCTGTGCATTGCTTCATCTACCATTTTCTCGTTCCAATCACCATGTTTTTTTGTGATTGCAATGGCTAACTCGCGAGCCTTTTCTACACGTATACAACCATGACTAAAGGCTCTTTCTTCACGATTGAACAAACTTTTAGAAGGTGTATCATGCAAATAAATATTGTTGGAATTAGGGAACATAAATTTAACTAACCCTAAAGCATTTCTGCCTCCCGGTTTTTGCCTTACTCTGTTACCAACCCATTCCATATTACGATTTACTAAGTAATTAGGGTCTTTTTCAAGCCCCGGTAAAATCTCATTTTTAAGAATGCTTTGTGGTACATTCCAGTACGGGCTAAAAGCTATATAGCTCATTTCGCCACTAAATACTACTGTTTTATTCAGTTTTTTTCCTACTACAACTCTTGAAATAAGTGTAGGCTTTCCATCTTGAAAATAATGTAACCTGAATGAGGGTATATTAACCGCTATATATTCATCGTAAGTATCAACCTTTGGAGTTATCCAGCGACAACGCTCCATATTAACCGATATAGTTTTAATACGCTCCTCAACAGGAATATTAAGTTCTTTTACCAGTTTAGGGGTTATAAGGCTGTCTATATTATAATTATGCCTTTTATCATAAGCATTTACAGCTTCTATTAGCTCACTGTCATATATAGTTTTACTATTATCATTCTTTAGATATCCTTCTTTATAAAGCCTTTTTCTTATTTGTGCAATAGCATTGGCAGTGTCTCCCGGTTTTAACATTTTTACACCTTCATCAAGAGTAATAGTACCCCATCCGCCCTTTCTTTTTATATTACGATATTTTTGTAATCCTTTTTTAAGATTATAGTACTGTGAGTAAAATTCTGTTTGGTCTTTGGCTATTAATTTAGGGTCACGCATTAAAGTATCTAGGTAATCCACATAAGAAACTTTTTCTCGCGGGAGGTACCAACCGTTTTCTTTACTTTTTTCGGGGTCTACACCTTCATATACATTTTTAGTAAAATAAAAATACATTGAGCTAATTAGCAACTCCGAAGTAATATCAGGCTTATTACCGTCCATACTGTAAAATAAGTTGTTAAATTCTTGCTGGTAAGGGAGCTCTGTAGGTAACCCCTCTTCATCCAGTTGAGTAGCACGGTTAAAGAGAACTCCTGCAAACTCTATGACTCCCTTTTTATCATGCCATATATAATGGTAATCGTGTTTTTTATATAATTCTTTTACTTGAGGTTCAAACTCTTTGAATTTAGCATGTTTTTCAAAAAATGGGTCTATAGCAGTACTGTCCAGAGGAATAATGTCTCCATCGTGATTGTGTACATCTTTTGTTGTTACATCTTCTTTTACATCTTTTTCTTTCTTACATGATAGAGAGGAAAAGGTCAGTAAGCCTGAGAGTAATATTATAGATAACTTCAATTTTTTCATAGCAATTCTTTCTTTTCTTAAAAGTAAGAAAAAATTTATATTACAATTATTGAGACGCCTTGTTTTTAACCAAACATTAGCAGTAGGAGAAACAAGTTGTGTAACAAATGATACTGACATGAAGAGATGATTTTATTTGTTTTGCACTTAAAATTGAAAACATGGAAGCAATACTTCAACCTTGGCCTTGGTATGTTTCGGGGCTTTTAATAACAGCTGTTATGACTATGTTACTTTTTTTAGGACGTAATTTTGGTATGTCAGCAAACCTTCGCACTATGTGTTCTGTATTCGGAGCAGGTAAAAGCTGTGATTTCTTTTCTTTTGATTGGAAAGCACAACGCTGGAATTTACTGGTAGTACTGGGTTCGGTACTGGGTGGTTTTTTAGCAGCGCATTACCTTTCAGTAGATAGTTCTCCTGATATAAATAGCGATGTTGTTACTCAGTTAAAAAGTTTAGGCTTTGCAAGCGCAGGTGAAGCTTATTTACCTACAGAACTTTTTGGCAGTGCTATTTTTTCTTCTCCTAAAGGGGTATTACTGTTATTGGTAGGAGGTGTTTTAGTAGGTTTTGGTTCTCGTTATGCTGGTGGTTGTACATCGGGTCATGCAATATCAGGGCTTACTAATTTACAGTTACCTTCCTTAATAGCAGTTATAGGATTTTTTGTAGGAGGTCTTATTATGGTTCATTTATTATTCCCTTTATTATTTTAAAACAGATGAAAAATTTAGCATATATAATTACAGGTGTACTACTGGGGGTAGTATTGTATAAATCAGAAGCTGCATCATGGTTCAGGATTTATGAAATGTTTCAGTTTAAATCGTTTCATATGTATGGTATTATTGGTACAGCCGTAATAACAGGAGCTATTTTAGTAATGGTTATTAAAAAGCTAAAACTGAAAGATGTTTCAGGGAACCCCATAGCATTTGTACCAAAAAATAAAAGTTTTGCCCGTTACTTTATCGGAGGAATTTTTTTTGGCTTAGGCTGGGCATTGGCTGGGGCTTGCCCGGGGCCTATGTTTGTATTAGTAGGGGCAGGTTATATACCAATGCTTATAGTAATACTGGGCGCAATATTAGGTACTTGGTTTTATGGTCTTTTAAAAGATAAATTGCCACATTAATATTATATTAGCCAAAACATTGTTTTTATGGAACAACTTATACAAGAAGCCTATGCCGGTATTTTTGAAAAAGAACTGGTTAAAGAGATAGCTGAAACAGCAACTTTAATAGACTTTGAAGAGGAGGATAAGCTGATAGAAATTAACGACTATATACGTTCTATGCCTCTGTTATTGAGTGGTGCTATAAAAATAATGAGGGAAGACCCAGATGAAGGAGAATTACTATTATACTTTTTAGAAAAAGGAGATACTTGCGCGATGACATTGGCTTGCTGTATGGGGCAAACCCGTAGTGCTATAAGAGCTATTGCCGAAAATAAAGGTAGTGTAGTAATGATACCTATTATCAAAATGGAAGAATGGCTGGGAAACTATAAAAGTTGGCGTAACTATGTTTTTGAAAGTTACAACAAACGATTAGGCGAAATGCTTAGTGCAATAGATAATCTCGCTTTTATGCATATGGATAACAGGCTTTTAAATTATCTTAAAGAAAAAGCAAAGGTTAACAATACTACAGTTATAAGCAATACCCATCAGGAGATAGCGTATGCACTTAATACATCACGAGTGGTAGTGTCCAGGCTTTTAAAGGCTTTTGAAAATGACGGAAAGATAAAGCTTAACAGAAATAATATAGAAATAATAGCGATAGATTAATTAGCCTTTAGTGTGTGGCTTTTGTTACTGCCAAACTATTGAACAAGAAATAAATTAGCCCTAAAATAAAAATGGAGATACATCAGTTTATTGGATATATTTTAGCAGTACTTGTAGGACTTTCATTAGGGCTTATTGGTAGTGGTGGTTCAATACTTACAGTACCTATTTTGGTTTATATAATGGCAATAAACCCTATTACGGCTACAGGCTATTCACTTTTTGTAGTAGGCTCATCAGCATTGGTTGGCGGTGTTCGCAATGCACTTAAAAGCAATGTAGACTTTAAAACTGCTGCAATATTTGGTTTACCATCGCTTGTAGCAGCTTACTTAACCAGAGCTTATATAATACCCGCAATCCCCAATACTATATATAAAATCGAAAGCTTTAGTATAACAAAACCATTAGTAATGATGGTGCTTTTTGCTGTAGTAATGCTTATCGCTTCTTTACGAATGATAGAATCATCAAAACGTAAAGACACGGTTCAAAAAGAAATAAAACCATCATTGTCGCAATTGTTACTTTCGGGAGTATTCACAGGGTTACTAGCCGGAGCGGTAGGAGCAGGAGGTGGTTTTATTATTATACCTGCACTTATATTTCTTGCAGGGCTACCTATGAAAAAAGCGGTAGGAACTTCTCTTATAATAATAGCTATCCAATCTATGGCAGGTTTTATGGGTGATTTGGGTAATACGGCTATAGACTGGTCTTTCCTTTTGTTGTTTTCATTAGCGTCTGTAATAGGTATATTTATAGGTATGTATCTTTCTAAAAAAATACCGGGCGAAAAACTAAAATCACTTTTTGGCTGGTTCGTACTTATTATGGGCGTATATATTCTTTCAAAAGAGCTTTTCTTTTAAGAGTATCGCGTAACACCACCGTAGCACCACCGTGATACTACATGACAAAAGTCATTTCTATAACCCTCTCTATTTCTTTTATTTGTACTATGTAAAGTTCTGTAACTTTTGTTACTGCACAGGCTTTCAGAACAGTATACTTTTACATTACAAAACTTAAAAAACTAAAAAAATGAAAGTAGAACAAATTTATACAGGATGTCTTGCCCATGCGGCATATTATATTGAGAACAACGGAGAAGCTGCAATTTTTGACCCACTTCGCGAAGTACAACCTTATATTGACAGAGCTGTTAAAGACAATGCTAAAATTAAATATGTTTTCGAAACACACTTCCATGCGGATTTTGTGAGTGGTCATCTTGAATTAAAAGCCAAAACAGGTGCTCAAATTGTTTTTGGTCCTACCGCAAAACCGGGTTATGAAGCTGTAGTAGCCGAAGACGATCAGGTATTTGAAGTAGGGAATTATAAAGTAAAAGTGTTACATACACCGGGGCACACTATTGAAAGTACTACTTACTTACTAATTGATGAGAACGGTAAAGAACACGGTATTATAACAGGAGATACTTTATTTATAGGCGATGTGGGAAGACCTGACCTTGCCCAACATGTAATTGCCGACCTTACGGAGGAAAAACTGGCAAAATATTTATTCCACTCATTACGCAATAAAATAATGCCTCTTTCAGATAATTTAATAGTGTATCCTAACCATGGTGCAGGTAGTGCTTGTGGTAAAATGATGAGTAAGGAAACTACCGATACACTGGGTAACCAAAAGAAAACAAACTACGCCCTTCGTCCTGATATGACAGAAGATGAGTTTGTAAAAGAGCTACTTACAGGACTTACAACACCTCCGGGATATTTCCCTAAGAATGTATTGATGAACATTCAAGGGTATGAGAGTTTAGACAATGTAATGGAAAAAGCTAAAACGCCTTTAAGCCCTGAAGCATTTGAAATGACTAATGCTACAAAAGCGTTAGTACTTGATACGCGTAACCCTGAAGATTTTGCAAAAGGATTTATTCCAAACAGTATAAATATAGGGTTGGATGGTAGTTTTGCTATGTGGATAGGCGAAATGATTAAAGATATTAATCAGGAGCTACTTTTAGTTACCTATGCAGGTAAAGAAGAAGAAGCTATGATTCGCCTGTCACGAGTAGGGTATGATAATACTATAGGTTATTTAAAAGGAGGCTTTGAAGCATGGAAAGCAGCAGGAAAAGAAGTTGATACTACAGCCCGAATAAGTGCACAGGAATTTGCAGATAAATACAGCAAAGATACTTTGGTTGTTGATGTAAGAAAGAAAAGTGAGTTTGATTCTGAGCATGTGGTAGACGCAGTAAATATTCCTTTAAACAGTATTTACAGCTATCTTTCTGAAATACCAAAAGATAAAACATTTGTATTGCATTGTGCAGGAGGGTATAGAAGTATGATAGCATCATCTATACTTAAACAATTGGGTTATGATAATTTTGTAGATGTAGAAGGTGGTTTTAAAGAAATAGCTACTACTGATGTACCAAAAACAGATTATGTTTGCCCTACTACATTGCTGTAATAATTAACAAAATTTTTAGAAAAAAAGTCCTTTTATTGATAATGAAAAGGGCTTTTTCTTTTGTATTTTTATCAAAATTGATTTAGCATGGAGAGTTTTAATAAAATAATAAATGGCGAGAAACCTGTATTGGTTGATTTTTTTGCCACATGGTGCGGACCATGTAAAATGATGAGTCCTATATTAAAGGAGGTTAAACAAAACTTGGGCGAAAGGGTAACAATACTTAAAGTTGATGTAGATAAAAACCAAGACTTAATGGCGCATCCTAATTATCAGGTTAGGGGAGTGCCAACACTTATGTTGTTTCAAAAAGGAGAAATATTATGGAAACAATCAGGAGTTGTATCTAAAGACGAAATTATAAGTCAGGTTTCAAGTTATATTTAAAAAGAAAAAGCACTCTATTATAGAGTGCTTTTATATTTTCTGCTGAAAACTTTATACTATAAAGGCTCTTGCTGACTTAAACAATGGAAACTACCAAGTCCCCATATTATATCAGTAGAGTCAATACCAATTACTTCACGATCTTTAAAGCATGATTGTAGTATTTCTAATGCTTTTGTATCGTTTACATCATCTCTAAAAGTAGGTACTATCACACACTTATTGGCGATATAAAAATTAGCGTATGATGCAGGTAAACGTTGCCCGTCATATTCTACAGGCTTTGGCATAGGCAGTTCCACTATTTTTAATGGGCTGCCATCCTGTAACTTCATTCCTTGTAATAGTTTCAGGTTTTCCTGTAGTATCTCGTAGTTTTCGTCTTCCTTGTTTTCTTCTACTACAGTTACTACGGTATCTTCGTTTACAAAGCGGGTAATATCATCAATATGCCCGTCGGTATCGTCACCAATTATACCGTCGCCAAGCCATAGTATATGTTCTATACCGTAAAACTCTTTAAGGTATTCTTCTATTTCCTCTTTACTTAAATGCGGATTTCTGTTCTCGTTAAGCAAACATGCTGTAGTAGTCATTAACGTTCCTTTGCCGTTAAACTCTACACTACCACCTTCCATAACAATATCAGGGTGGAATACTTGTAAACCTAGGGCTTCACCTATTTTGGTAGGGATAACATCATCAAGGTCATACGGAGGGTACTTATCGCCCCATGCGTTATAACCCCAATCAACAATGGCTTTTTTCCCTATTTCTTTATTTACAACAAATGCAGGACCGTGGTCGCGGCACCAAGCATCGTTAGTAGGGTGGAAGTAAAAAGTAGCATTCTCCGGTTTGCTGTTGGCGATATAACGAGCGTATTGTTCAATTTGCCCTTTAGCAAACTGCTTCATGCTTTCATCAGCTACATTTATGCATACCTTTTGGTCGCGCGAAACATATAAAATAAACTCACAATATGGTTTATATACAGTTTCTATTTTACCCGGCCAAGACTCTTCTTTATGTGGCCAAGACAGCCAAAGTGCACGTTGAGGTGCAAACTCGGCAGGAAAATGAAAACCTAATTGTTTGGGTGTTGGATGTCCGAAGTCGGATGTTGGATGATTGTTATCGTTATTTTGTGTCATTTTATGACTATTATTTAAGCGAGTTTCTAAGTGCTGCAGTTTTATTCATTAAGACGAATGCTTCAGAATAAAGCGATTCAAAAACTTCTTCACTAATATAATTTCTTCTTTTAGCTTTAAACAAGCAGCAAACTACTTCTGCTATTGAACGGATTGAATAGGTTAGAAATTTTCTGAATTCAGGATTTGTATTACCTGTTGCTCCTTCCGAAATGTTTAATGCTATACTATCTACTGCCCGATTAATTTGGCTTTGTAAATTGTATAATTCTTTAGCCGGAAATGTTATTGATGTGTCATGAATCCTCTCTCCAAAATCCATTGCTAAATCCCATACTTGGAGTTTTTCGAATTTAAATTTTTTAAGCTCCATTATTCTCAAGTTAGTTTTTAGCATCAGACTTCCGACATCAGATTTCCGACATCGGACTCCTGACTCCTGACATCAGACATTAATCCTCGTCTATATAACGTTTTGTAATAGGTTGGTAGCTGTCAATTCTTCTGTCACGAAGGAAAGGCCAGTGCGTACGGTAATGGTCAGTAGCTTTAGTATCCAGTTCTACTACTGTTGTTTCTTCATTTTCATGAGAAGCAAGATACATTAGTTTACCATGTGGATTCGCTACAAAACTACCGCCCCAAAATTTCATAGCACCATCTTGCTCATAACCTACACGGTTTACACTAACTACGTGTACACCATTGGCAACAGCGTGCGAGCGTTGTATGGTTTGCCAAGCATCATACTGTTCTTTGTTGGTATCTTCATCTTGAGAAGTTGCCCAACCTATTGCAGTAGGGTAGAACATAATTTCTGCTCCCATAAGTGCCGTTATACGGCTTGCTTCAGGATACCACTGATCCCAACAAATAAGCACTCCGATTTTAGCATACTTGGTTTGAAAAACTTTATAACCCAAGTCGCCCGGAGTAAAGTAAAACTTCTCGTAAAATGCAGGGTCGTCAGGAATGTGCATTTTACGGTATTTACCTAAGTAAGTACCATCAGCATCAATTACTGCTGTTGTATTGTGGTATAATCCTTCTGTTCTTTTTTCAAATAGTGAAGCAATAATTACAACGTTAAGTTCCTTTGCTACTTCTGATAATGCCTCTGTAGAAGGGCCGGGAATAGATTCCGCGAGCTTGAAGTTTTCATAATCTTCAACATCACAAAAATATAACGAAGTAAAAAGTTCCTGCAGGCATACTACCTGTGCGCCTTTTTCGGCAGCGTTGCGTACTTCTTTTATTGCTTTTTCAAGGTTCTGTTGCTTGTCCTGCACACAAGACATTTGCACTAAACCTACTTTTACTTTTGCCATAGCAAACATTTAAAGTTAAAGAGTCAAAATTAAATAAAATCTTTGATTTTTTTAGTAGTAATATTGTTAGTCTTTTACTAAAATAAAATATGTTTTTAAGGGATGAGGTATAGGAATATACCAAAGAAATGCAATACACTGCCACCTAATACAAACACGTGCCATATAGCATGATTGTAGGGTATTTTTTCTTTTGCGTAAAAGTATATACCAAAAGTATAGCACAAGCCACCACCTAAAAGGTAGAGTAATGCGCCTGTTTCCATATTGGCAAGTAATGGTTTAATAGCTATAATAATAAGCCAACCCATTAAGGCATATAATGACAGGGAGAGTTTTTCTGACCTGCGTAAAGGAGAGAATTTAAAAATAAAACCAACTATTGCAAACGCCCATATTAGCCCAAAAATAACCCAACCCCAAGTACCTTTTAAACCTAATAAAGCAATAGGTGTGTATGTACCTGCAATAAGTATATAAATGCTGAGATGGTCTATTAAACGGAATAGTCGTTTCCATTTTAATTTTACCATGGCATGATATACGGTTGAGGCAGAATATAATAGTACTAAGCTGATACCAAAAACCAGTGAAGCGGCAAGGTGAGTGGCTGTACCTCGATATACAGAGTATATTATCATGATAACCAACGCAGTTACTGATAGTATAGCACCTGTACCATGGGTAAGTACATTTAAAAACTCTTCACGTTTTCTATTCTTTTTAGGCATGTATTTTTGATTTTTACTAAAGTTACGAATAACTTAAGAAAGTTGTTTTAATGATTGCTTAAATTTGTACAAAACCTATACCATATATGCGATATAAAAACCTAAAAAGAGCAAAATTTGGAGTAAGCGAATTATCATTTGGTTGTATGTCATTAAAAAGTGATATAACAGAAAATGATAAACTGATAAATAAAGCGATAGATTCAGGTATAAACCTTTTTGATACAGCAGATTTATATGAAGGAGGAGAAAATGAAAAATTACTGGGAAAGGCTTTAAAAGGCAAAAGGAATGATGTTTTGTTAGCTACTAAAGTAGGTAACCGTATGCGTGAAGATGGTAGCGGGTGGGACTGGTGTCCTGAAAAAGATTATATACTTAGCGCTGTTGATAAAAGTTTGCAACGTTTACAGACAGATTATATTGATTTATATTTACTGCATGGTGGTACTATAAATGACCCTACAGATGAGGTTATAGAGGCTTTTGAAAGGTTAACAGAACAGGGTAAAATAAGAGCTTACGGAATATCATCTATACGACCCAATGTAATAAGGGAGTATGTAAAAAAATCTAATATAGCTGCTGTTATGACACAGTATAGCTTATTGGACAGAAGACCGGAGGAGGAAACACTAGAGTTATTAGAGGCTAATGAAATAGGTGTATTGGCAAGAGGTACAGTTGCCGGTGGTTTACTGGCTGGTAAAGCGGTAAAGGAGTATTTAGGCATACCTGCTAATGAGGTTACTAAAATTATAAATGCGATACAAAATATATTACCGGAACGCTCTGTTAGTGAAAAAGCGATGCGCTATGTAATGGATAATAGTGCTGTAACAACTGCTGTAGGCGGTATAAGAACAGAACCTATACATATTCCCGGAAGCATTCAGCCGCATGGTTTTTTATTAGGTATAAATGAAACTACCCTTGCTGTAGATTTTTGTAGCGAAAATAGTAAAGAGTATATCGACCTTGCCCATTCTGAAATTTTGGGGAAAAATTTTCAGGAGCTTTTTGGAGTGCCAGTTAAAAATCAGCTTATTGATTATATGAATAACGGGCATATGTTATCTTCTCAATTACTGGAGTTAACCATAGCAGAAAAAAACTTTTTGTGTACGGTACATAAAAATAATGGTACCATACTACTGGAGGCAGAATTAAAAGATCCTTTTCCGCAAGAAGCCAGCCAGCTATACAACCAAACTTCCCAGTTTTTAAATTACATGCACGATACGCATACCTTAAAAGAACTGTGCCAGTTAGTAGCAAAAGGTACTCGCCAAATAACCGGTTATGATAGGGTGATGATATACCGTTTTGATAAAGACTATAACGGTGAAGTTTATGCAGAAGATTGCAGAGAAGATTTAGAACCATTTTTAGGTTTACACTACCCACATACCGACATACCTGCACAAGCAAGACAGTTATATAAAAAAAACTTGCTAAGGCTTATTACTGATGTAGATTATACTCCTGTACCTATTTACGCAAATAGAACTAATAGTAATAATAAAAGTCTCGACTTAAGTCTTTCAATATTAAGGAGTACCTCCCCTATTCATGTACAATATTTACATAACATGGGTGTAGGGGCTACACTTACTATATCGCTTATTTATAAAAAAGAGTTGTGGGGGCTAATAGCCTGTCACCACTATTCGCCTAAAAACCTGAGCCCGCAAACAAGACTTGCGGCGCAATTACAAGGACATTTTATTACTTCTCAAATAGATTTAAGACAATCAAACGAAGAATATGAAATAGATCGTAAAGCAAAACAAGCACTTAATGTAGTTAACAGGTTTAGTCTTGAAACCCCTGATTCATTTAAACAGTTGGTTAAATCTGAAAATCTACTCAAATTATGTAATGCTTCAGGAGTTTCTATACTATTTAATGGTACGGTATACAAACACGGACTAACACCAAGTAATGACCAAGTGCAAAACTTGGCAAACTATTTTGCCACATACACTAATAATAGTAGTTTAAGTACAAATAAACTTATAGACACCTTCCCTGATTATGGAGACTACTGTCAGGAAACTTCCGGATTAATATATCATTCGTTAAATATTGATAATAATGATTGTATTATATGGTACAGACCTGAAACCAGAACAGAGGTTAACTGGGGGGGAGACCCTACCAAATCTATTATAAAAGATAAAAAAGGACTATCTCCAAGAAACTCTTTTGAACTTTGGAAGGAAGTAGTAAAATGTACTTCAAAACCATGGCTGGAGCCTGAGTTAATAACTGCTGCTACCTATGCTTATAGCTTGCAAAAGCAAATCAACTTGTTATTAATAACACAAGAAGAGGAGAAGTACCGAAAGCTAAGTGAACTGCTCAAAGAAACGAATTCTGAGCTTGAAAATATAAACTGGATCAGTACCCACGACTTACAGGAACCACTTAGAAAAATACAACTAATATCTTCCCGACTGCTAATAAAAGAAGAAGATAAAATACCGGAGAGTGTACAAACCGCTATAGTAAAAATGAGTGCATCGGCTAACAGAATGCAAACACTACTTTCAGATATACTTAAATATACAAGGGTTAAAAATACAGATGGCTCTTTTGAAAGTGTAGAACTTAACACAATAATAGAAGATGTAAAAAAAGAACTTGAAGAAGCTATAGCTGAATCAAATGCTGAAGTAAGTGTTGGTAAACTTCCTAAAATACAAGGAATACCATTTTTACTTAGGCAATTATTTGCTAACCTCATAGCAAACTCTATTAAGTATGCCTCTTCAGAAAGAACCCCAAAAATAAAAATAACCGCCTCAAAAAACCCACAACAACATAAACCTGATGATTCTAACTTATATCATGTGATACA
>Ga0215266_1023_pt1 | contig 16334 bp, 12 predicted proteins | sample JAMX8_100Endo3_H_FD_182616 | JGI IMG/M metagenome (GOLD analysis project Ga0215266, IMG submission 182616) | Enriched cells of freshwater protists from Biology Centre CAS, Ceske Budejovice, Czech Republic - JAMX8_100Endo3_H3 | ecosystem: Environmental > Aquatic > Freshwater > Unclassified ...
TAATCGTTTCATCATAGATAAATTTTGGCGCTAAGATTTCGGTATCATACATCACAAAAATTGCCATGCTTCAGCTTTTTGAAGCCTAGCACTTTTTAGAGATTTTTCAAAAATTCGCGTTGCAAATGAGGCGTATTTGCGTCGCAAATTTCCATAATCAATTATTTTTGGTTACTTTTAACAGCGTCTTCTAACTTATTGAACTTTTGTACTCACCCCTGCACTTCTCCACCTATGAACTACAATTAATATAGGTTATTCATAATTTAGGTGTGATTATGGCAAAACGTAGTTGGCTGAATCGTTTACGCAACACATTGAGTAACACTTTTAAGGATGCTACCTCAAGCAAATCACCGGTAAGTGCGGCGGTAGGCCTTAGTGTGGGAGCTGTGGCTGGAGGTGTTACTGTTGGGGTTCTAACCGCAGGAGTCGGTGCAGTTCCAGGTGCTATGGCAGGTGGAGCAATAGGTTTCTTTGCTGGCCCTGTGATTATGGAAGGTGTTAAAGCAATGTTTAATGGATTGAAGAGTTTCCTTGGTTTTAGTAAAAGTAAAACGTCAGAGGCTCCTGCTCCTGAAGAAACTACAAATCAATCTCGACAAGTTAATACGATAGGTAAAAAATTAGATGACATTCAAGCTGGCGTTAACATTGATCAGATTATCACAGACCATGAGAAAACTTTAAAAAGCATACCCAGTGAATTAAGATCGACTAGCCCCGAAAGCCAAACATTTTCTTCGGATGTAAATCATGCGACACGTGCTGTTACTAATCCAGCAACAAGAACAAACAGATCGCGTACTGTTTACGAACCAATAACTGCAAATGAAGCAAAAGGACAAATCCAAGAACAAACGCAAGGACCTCAAGCTCAGACCGACGTCACCCACTCCTCTGCATCCAAAGCCCAAATCTTTGCACGAACACATCATACCGACTCAAAAGTTAATTACGAGCAAGTCCTTAAAGATTATGACGAATTTATAGGTAAACAAGGTGCTACTAGAACAGCAGTAGCTCCAACATCAACGGCTTCAACTGTAGATCTCAACACGCTAAATAAAGAATTTGATGATTTTCTTCGTCATGAACATCCCGAGCTTATTCAAGAAGCTCAAGCTGACTCCAGCGCTGCTCAAGCCTCTGCATTAAATACGGCAGGAACAGCATCTCATCCACAAGAAGATTCAGGACCTGCTGTTACTGACCCGGCGACAAGAACAAATCGATCGGGTACTTTATACGGATCATCGATGCCAGCAGAACCACCTGCATCGACACGTGTGATGAATGCAACAAACACCTCACGCGGAGCAAGTGCAAGAGCTGATGATGATGCTACGCATGAAGCTCAGCAGGAAGGTCCTACCCCATCAAGTGAAGATGAAGGAACAATATTCAAGAAGTAAAAAATTGCTGCATGCCTATGTATACCCATACTCTTTCAAGATGCAGGTATTTGTATGAAATGAGATGCACTCTGATGCGGTGTTTGTACCCCCAGCTGCAGGTTAGATTAGGACGATTTTGGGCTGGGAAACAAGGAGCATAGTCAACCCTATGTGACGAAGTTTGACAGTGCAAAATCATCCCAAGGTGGCCCGCAGATGGGATGCACAAAACAGTATCTTGAAAGAGTACGGGTATATTACCTACTTCGCTTGGATCGCTGCGCTCGCAATGACAGTAGAGAACTAATAGGCTATGACGTAAGTAGTTATGCCAAATGCAGCACAAGCACAAGCACAGCGACTATCACTAAATAAACAATCAACGTGCGGTCGACTAAATCTAGGCTTTGGCCCACTACCTTGGGATCCACTGGATCACTGGACTTGGGATCAATACTCAAGCTTTGCAAACCACAGTCGCGTAAAATCATTTTACTCTTATCAAAACCACTCAACACAAGTTTACGCCAAATCGGGAAACTAGCGGTGAAATACCCTAGCAAACTGTAAAAGAAAGCGGTGATCCGCGCGGGGATCCAATCGAAAGCCACGGCTACACACGGTGCGTATTTGTAAAAGTCTCCACTCTTTTCAGCTTTTGCTTGCTTAGCTAACGGTTTAAGTTGACACAACATACGATAGAACACGGCAGCGGCGGCACCCCCTACCATAAACCAAAATAACACGGTGAAAATACGCTGATTGGCACCCACTAAAATTTCCGTACTGACGGCACCCGGTACAGCCGCTGCATCATGCGGACACTCTTCCATAAGTTCATTGGCGACTTCGCGCGCTTTGTCTTCATCCTTTGATTTTAAAGCCTTTTGATAACTTTTAACGGTTTGGAATAACTCTTTAGGTCCTAAACAATAGAACAGAATGGCCAAGGAAAATAATAAACCTAAAATGCCATACCAAAAACAACCTAAGATCCATTCAAGCAATCCCACCACAATCACAAAAGGAATTAACCACACCACGGCAGCAAAACCAAACCAAACGGGTAATTTCTCCATCCATACCTTACCTAAGTTCATGTACGGTTCAACGCATTTAAAACAACGGATCTTAGGTCCGAAGGCTAAAAAACGTTCGACTGCCAAACAGATGAGGATGATGATGAGTTTCATGAGTTACTCCTTTACCAAATTGACTTCCAATTGCTGGTGCAAATAATCCCAGTCAAAAGCCGGCCCTGGGTCGGTTTTACGTCCAGGGGCAATGTGTTCATGCCCTTTAATGCGATCGACGGTTATCTTAGGATAACACGCTTGGAGGGCTAGGATCACCTCTAATAAACTTTTATATTGTGCTGCTTCATAGGGTTGCGTGTCTGTGCCTTCTAATTCAATTCCAATGGAATAGTCATTACATCGTTCACGTCCAGCATAAGTCGATTGACCTGCGTGCCATGCTTGTTGATGAAAAGACACGTATTGCGTGATGGAACCCTTACGTCGTATCAATAAATGAGCAGATACCTTGGTTTCAGCTAACTCAGCATAGCTGGAATGACCGTCTGCATTTAATATTCCTAAAAACAAAGCATCAATGGCAACACCACCAAATTTACCCGCAGGAAGGCTGATCCCGTGCAATACGATTAAATCCACATCGTCTTGATCGACACGCGGTTCACAGTGGGGAGAGGGTAAAAATAAGGCTTCATCCAGTAGACCTGTATTTTCATCCACGCGCATCAGTCTTGTCTCATCTTGTCAGAAATAGCCATGGGCGTGGGATAACGCAGCACAACGATGTAAGAAGAGGCAATAAAGGTCAACAAGGTGGTGGCTTGGATTAAATAACCCGCATTATCACCCAATAAGTGGGCTTCCATGGCTAAGTAAGTCACCAACAATGAAAATTCACTCACTTGCCCTAAACGCACGCCTACTTCCCAACCCACTTTGGACGTTTCCCCTACTTTGGTAAATAAGAAACGGAATAAAACAGGTTTGAGGAGTAACATAATCCCTGCTAACAACAGTGCGGGAATCAAAATACTTGGCAGTATGTCTAAGTTGAAACCGGCACCGATGGAGAAGAAAAACATCACTAAGAAAAAGTCACGTAAAGGTTTCAAGCTTTCCGCAATATACAAGGCAATGGGACTCGCAGCTAAAGCAACCCCACCGATGAAGGCACCAATTTCCTCAGTCAAACCTGGAATTTTAGCCACTTCGGCCATGCCTAAGCACCAAGCAATGGAGACAATAAAAATAAATTCTTTGATGCGGTCAAAGCGTGCAATCAGTTTAACTAAGATGTAACGCTCAACGACAAACGCAAATAAGAGTAAGGACGGTAAACCGACCACCATTAAAATAACTTCGTTGAAGGTGATCCCACCTTGTTGTGCTCCATTAATGAGCAATAAGACCACAATAGCGATTAAATCCTGTAATAACAGCACACTGATCATCAGTTCACCAATGTGTTGATGATGCAAAATGGTGGTGGGTAATAATTTCAAACCGATAATGGTACTGGAAAACATCATGGCTGCGCCCACAATCAAACATTCGATGTGTGACATACCAAAAACGTACGCGATACCATAGCCTATGGCAGCAAATGCAAAGCAACTAATTAAAGCAACACTGGTCACTCGCCTCAGCATATGCCATAACTTTTGCGGATGGAGATGCAAGCCCAATAAGAATAAGAGGAAGATAATCCCAACGTCACCTACCTGCTTAATAACAGTTGAATCTGCTATCAAACCGGTACACCAAGGGCCTAAAATGACCCCCAATATGATATATCCCACCAATAGAGATTGACGGGTAAATAACACCAGGGTGGATAAAAGAGCTGCCCCGCTGAAGATAAGGAAGATTGAAAATACGATAGTTTCGCCGTTACCCATGGATCCTCTTAGTATAGTTGATGACAATAAACGTATTATTACAGATTCTTCGCTACTACGCTAGTCGTGGTCTTCCAATAAAAGGAGTGTGGTGTTGCCGCCAACGGCTGTGGTGTTGATGCTAACGGTACGCTCATGACACAGGTATGGTAAATAATGCGGACCACCTGCTTTGGGTCCAGTGCCTGATAAACCTTGGCCGCCAAAGGGTTGCACGCCGACCACCGCACCGATCATGTTACGGTTGATGTAGTGATTACCGGCGTGAATACGTTCACGGATATAAGTCACCCTTTGCTCAATACGGCTGTGGATCCCCAAGGTTAAGCCGTAACCCGTCGCATTGATTTGTGCAATCACGTCATCCAATTGATGATTGGCATAACGGATCACATGCAGAATAGGTCCAAACACTTCGTGTTTTAATTGATCTAAATGTTCAATTTCAAAGGCTGTAGGTGCAATAAAGCTTCCAGCAGCTTGGCTTGAATCTAATTCAACTTGGTACAACAGCTTGGCGCTGGCTCGCATTGTTTCAAGGTGATTAGATAATCCAGCCCACGCATCGCGATCAATCACCGGCCCCACATCCGTGGTTAAATGAGCGGGATCGCCGACGTTGAGTTCGGCCATGGCACCGCATAACAGTTCGATAATACGATCGGCTATATCACGTTGCACAAATAACACTCGTAATGCAGAGCACCGTTGACCCGCACTACCAAAAGCCGATAACACTACGTCCTGCACCACTTGCTCTGGAAGCGCCGAAGCATCCACAATCATAGCATTTTGACCACCGGTTTCTGCAATCAATGGTGCAATGGCACCACCACGCGCGGCTAAACTTGTTTGAATGTGTTTGGCAGTTGCTGTTGAACCAGTAAATATCACACCCGACACGCGCGGATCAGCTACCAGTTGTGCTCCTATGGTTTTACCCGGTCCTGGTACGTACTGGATCACGTCAGCAGGGATCCCTGCCTCTTTCAATAATTCAATGGTTCGCGCGGCTATCAGCGGTGTCTGCTCTGCCGGTTTGGCTAACACGGCATTCCCCGTCACCAACGCGGCACTCACCTGACCCATAAAAATCGCTAAGGGAAAATTCCAGGGACTGATGCAACATAACAAGCCACGCGCATGTTGCGTTAACACATTGTGTTCCCCTGTCGGACCCGGCAGTGTGATAGGTGCCAACTGCGTACGTGCTTGTGCTGCGTAATAACGACAAAAATCCACCGCTTCACGCACTTCGGCCAACGCATCCGATAATGTTTTACCGGCTTCGCGAATCAATAATGCCATCAATTCTATTTGCTGCTCAGTCATCAAGTTAGCCACACGCTCTAAACACGCAGCACGTTCTTCCACAGACGTTGCATCCCATGCCGGTTGCGCGTGCAATGCTGCAGTTACAGCATCTTCACAACTTTTTTCATCGGCTAACACCACGTGCCCCACATGATGCTGATCCGTAGGTGAAGTAACGGTGTGCAGATCTGCTGTCGCAGCAACTTGCGATGCTTGAGCCTGCCAGGTGTGACTCGCAAACGCACTGAGTCCAGTGGTTAAGGTATTTAAAGCAATTTCACAGGATAGGTCGATTCCACTTGAGTTCAGTCTCGTTCCATACATGTGTGCAGGTAATGGGATCCCAGTATGCGGCTCGCCTTTTAAACGACTTGCTTCCGCCAAAGGATCAGCAATGATAGCGTCAATATCAATACTTTCATCCATAATACGATGCACAAACGAAGTATTAGCACCATTTTCTAATAAACGCCTAACTAAGTAAGGCAACAATTCTTGATACGCTCCTACGGGTGCATAGACACGACACGGTATAGGTTGCTCCGCTGTGACAATTTGTTCATACAACTGTTGTCCCATGCCATGCAAACATTGAAATTCAAAACCGGCTTGCTCACCTTGCAAAGATTCAGTCAAGGTTAAGATGGTTGCGACGGTATGCGCATTGTGCGTAGCAAACTGACAATAAAAAGCATGTGGTGCGTTTAACAGTTGGTGTGCGCAATAAATAAAATTGACATCGGTGTAGACTTTACGTGTAAACACTGGGTAGCCTTGCAAACCGAGTTCTTGCGCCCATTTGATTTCATTATCCCAGTACGCGCCTTTGATTAAACGGATGGGAATACGACGCCCTACCGTTTTTGCTAACTGTTCCAACCAGGCAATAACAAAGGGTGCACGTTTCTGATACGCTTGTACCGCTAAACCAAAACCATCCCAAGCACCTAAAAAACCATCGCGCATTAAGCTTTTAAATAATTCTAACGATAACGTTAAACGCGTTGCTTCTTCCGCATCAATGGTTACACCAATGTTGTGGTCTTTAGCCAATTGCACTAAGGATTTTAGACGTGGTGTCATTTCTTGTAACACGCGATCACGTTGGGCCATGTCATAGCGAGGATGCAGCGCCGACAATTTAATAGAAATACCGGGCCGCTCTTGCCACGTTTGTGCAGTAGCTGTGCGTGCAATTTCCGTAATGGCATCTTCGTAGGCTTGGCAATAGCGTTGCGCATCATGATCGGTCAGCGCCGCTTCACCTAGCATATCAAATGAATAACGATACCTTCGTTTTTCTTGTTTATGGGCACGTTTTAATGCGGCTTGAATAGTATCAGCTAAAACGAATTGCTCACTCAAAAACCCAACCATTTGATTAATGGCTTGACGCACCACCCATCCGCCAGAGCGCTGCACCCAATGTTGAAAACTTTGTTTGAAGCGATTTTTCTTAGGATCTGGGTTTTTTAAAATTTTTCCGGTTAATAACAACCCCCAGGTCGCGGCATTTACAAACAAAGAATCACTTTTACCTAAGTACGCATCCCATTGCCCTTTGGCTAACTTATCTTGAATGAGTTTATCACGCGTGGCAGGGTCGGGAATACGTAACAACGCTTCCGCTAAACACATCAACGCGATCCCTTCTTCACTGGATAAGTGATATTGGCACAACAGACTCTCAATGGTACCTTTGTTGTTTTTGTCAGCACGCACTCGGATCACCAAGTCACGTGCACGCTGGGCAATCTGTTGTTGTTGACTGGGCGTTAATGAAATATTTTCTAACGCTGTTTGTACTGACGTTGCCTCATCCGCTGCGGTATGGTTAACGAGCGCTTCCCATTGAGGATTACTGTGATCAAAGGGTGTGTCTAAAATCATGCTGCGTTGTAACGATCAATACTAGCAAGAATTTCCTTTTTGGCGGCGGCGGCATCGGCCCAACCTTCCACTTTCACCCATTTCCCTTTTTCCAAATCTTTGTAATGCCCAAAGAAGTGTGCAATGGAATCCAGTAGCGGTGTGGGCAAATCTTTGGGTTCTTGAACATCATCGTAATATTGACACATTTTTGAGACGGGTACTGCTAAAATTTTTGCATCCACACCAGCTTCATCAGTCATTTGTAACATACCTATAGGACGTGAGCGGATCACGGCACCGTGCACAATTGGTACCGGCGTTACGACCAATACATCCACGGGATCACCGTCTTCAGACAGTGTTTGCGGCACAAAACCGTAGTTGCAAGGATAGACCATGGAGGTGGACATGAAACGATCCACCAATAGCGCACCACTGTCCTTGTCGACTTCGTATTTGACGGGATCGGCGTGCGTGGGAATTTCAATCACCACATTCACGTCATTGGGCACATCTTTACCAGGGGACAGTTGACTTAAGTTCATAGTTTTCTCCAATTTGGGTTTACTTACTCCGTAGAGATGCTAAAGATTGTTTCTATCCTTGTCAATCGCTTGTGGGGGACTATAATAGCTTTCTAGTTGAAGAGTTCAGTCAAAGATGTTGATTTCGCTTACTCGACACGCGTGAATACATCCCTGTTGCTCTCCGCGCACATCCGGTGCGCGACGGCGTTCGTAATCGAAATCAACATCTTTGCCTAGTAAACTAATTGAAAACTTATAACTAATGGGGTGCGATCATGGCGATAGATTGTTTATTTTGTAAAATCGCTCAAGGAGAAATAACAACGGATTTTATCTATGAAGACGATGATATAGTCGCATTTGATGATATCTCACCCATGGCGCCGATCCATCAATTGATTATTCCCAGACGACATATCGCAACCACCAATGATTTCACTGCTGAAGATAAAGCATTAATCGGACAACTTACTTTAGTGGGACAACAATTAGCAAAAGAACAAGAGATTGCAGAAGAAGGCTACCGTTTGGTGTTAAACTGCAATCGCGGTGCAGGCCAAAGTGTATTTCACGTGCATTTGCATTTATTAGGTGGTCGTCAATTCACCTGGCCACCCGGTTAACGAGGCAACATCATGGAAAAACTGATGGAAAAACTGTTTGAAGATATGATAAAATCTATTGGCGAGGATGTTACAAGAGAAGGGCTCAAACGCACCCCTCATCGTGCAGCAAAAGCACTTGAATTCCTTACCAAAGGCTACCATGAGTCGGTGGAAGACATTGTTAACAATGCCATCTTCTCTTCCGATTCAGATGAAATGGTCATTGTAAAAAACATTGAACTCTACTCCCTGTGTGAGCACCACCTCCTGCCTTTTTTAGGTAAATGCCATGTTGCGTATTTACCTAAAGGTCAAGTCATTGGCTTATCAAAAGTCGCTCGTATTGTGGATTTGTACGCGCGCCGATTACAAATACAAGAAAACTTAACCAAAGAAATTGCAGAAACTATTTTAGAGGTGACGCAAGCCTCTGGCGTGGGAGTAATTATTGAAGCAAAGCACTTATGCATGATGATGCGCGGAGTAGAAAAACAAAATTCTGTCATGACCACTTCTGTCATGCTAGGCTCGATGCGAGACGATCAAAGTACGCGTATGGAGTTTTTGACTTTGGTGAAGTAGATTCCTGTCTGACTAGAACATTCTTCTTTGCCACCCTCGCGAAAGCAGAGGTCTATTCCGAATGAATTCCTGCTCATCAAGGAAATGGCAACGTTGATAGATTGCTTCACTTCGCTTGCAATGACAAAGGCGCTAATCACTCGCCATGACAAAGGCGCTAATCACTCATAATGACAAAGTCGTTTAGAATATTTTAACCGCCAGCAATCGGAGGTGCAGGTCCATCATCTGCCGTGACCGTTTGCGCCTGCTTCTGCATAGGATTCGGAATAGTAATTGCCTGCCCATTCAAAGAAAAACTAAATTTAGGCGATTTTGCCGCAGTAGCATCCGTTTGAGAAAAGTCACTGTCTTTACTCATTTTCTCAGCTAATTTTGTCAAACCCTCTTGTAATTTTTGATATTGCTGCTGTCGATACGCTTGTTCCTGCTGCATATACTCCGCTGGAATGTTATTTTTTTGGTAATACTCTTGCAGGCTTCTGGGAACCTCTGGATTGTACACTACATCCACACTTTTAAACCCACCCAACTTCCACGCCGCTTCAACGTGCGCTAAAATCACTTGCAAGTCGTCTTTACCCGCAGTGATAGTCACGTTAAGAATTTTACCTTTTATGAAGCCCATGTTATCTTCGGCACCGTTCGGATGGGTCACCGTAGTATCAAAGCCTGTTGCACGAATACGCGTTACTTGTAAGTGGCGATCCGTTGTACCGGTGGTACCTGGAATATTAATCCCAAATACTTGTCTCTGCTGCGTCACCCCTAATGGATTGTAGTACACCACTTTCAAGTATTTTCCTGACGCATCTTGAAATAAACCGTGAGAGCCCTTTTGCTCATTGCGGATCACGCGCCAGGGACCCGTACGTTGTAACTCACTGGGGTGGGTTGTTTTGGCATGATGGTCCCTAAAACGATGAATGTAGTAATCGATAATGTGTTGTGGCTCAAACAAACTGTGGAATTTAAAACTGGAAGCCCAGCCACGAGGCGCATTGCGTGGATCTGAGCCAATGAACGTCAGATGATGCTCTTCAGATACCTTCATAGATACGGCACTCGCCACGATGAGGGCGCGCGTATGTTCACATAAGTCGGCTAATTCTTCTTTGGTTAAGCGGCGTTTTTCCGTAATTTCTCGTTGGGCTGCATATTCTATATCACGTCGACTGACATCCACATTGGCTTGACGCGCTTCTTCAGCTTGACGTTGCTGAATTTGCGAATAACGTCTTTTTTCATCATCGGTGTAATCGTCAGGGTGTTTAGGTAATTCAAGTTCGATACCAGATAATGTCTTCTCTTCAGGTTCAGCTCGCTCATGAGCTGCTTGCTCAGCTTTTTCTCTTTCACGTTGTTCACGTGCGGCCTGCTCTCCCCCTGACTCTGCAGGTGGTTGGTCATCTTCAGCGGCTGCTTCAGCATCACCCGGTGGTGGTGCTTGGACTGGCGCTGGCTGTTCAGGTTGTTCACCCATACCGTCTGCAGGACGACCATCGGCTTCTTCTTCTGCTGCTTCTTGAGCTGCACCTTCAACTTCTGGTGCTACACCTTCTCCTGCTGGAGCTTCGCGTTCAGCTTCTTGACCTGGCGCTGCATCTTCATTTGCGTCTTCCTTAGCGAGCTCATCAAAATAAGCTTTTAAATTTTCAGCTTCATACACTGCTCGCAATGCCCTGTGCAAGGCCTTGAGGTAAGCGAGCTCACCGCAATGCGTAATACGGTCTGGATCTTGAAAGGCTGCAATCACCATGGCTTTGTTTTTCTCATAGTCATTACCATCACCGGCATCCAATATCGCACGTCGGTGCAAGGTAATGGGTTGTGCCATCCGTAGTTGAGCACTTTCAGGGCGTATCCGACTGCGATCATAAACAACTTGCTTAAGACCTTTTAACGCGCGAAAGGTCCCGGCTGGCTTAGCGAATTTCGCACGGATATGATCTTTTGCCGTTTCAATACGAGACTCCGGCGTTTGGCGATGCACTTCACGAGATAAACGTAAACGTACCACTTCAGCCACTTCACCAAAGGTGGTGTGTTCAAAATTCTTAGGTTCGACTTGTGTTTTTAAACACTCTAACGCTTGTTTACGTGCCGCTTGCTCAAACTCCTTAGCCTTTCCTTTATACCTTGTATTGTCTTCACCAAGCGGTGGTATGGGTTGCTGAGAAAAGTACGCTGCCATACGCTCAACGTAGGCTTTGTTAAAGGCTTTTTGATCTACAGCATCTCGTACTTCTTCAGGCAGCAAAGCAAAACCGAATCTGGGTGAAAGAGAAGAACCACTCTGAGGATGTTTATGGTAAGTCGCGCATATCAGTGCTTGGAACATAGGGTTAACTAAATCTTTAGTTAAGTTTTTTTGTCGCAACACTTGTGGAAATTGCTTAACATACTCGGCACGATACCGCTGCATTTTGTCAGCATCAACTTCACCTGCAATCGTCTCCAGCACGTGCGTATGCACTTGCTGCGCGATGGTTACTAAGGTTTCACGCATCGTGTTTTGCGCTGCATCTTGCTTGGCTGGTAGATAGTGATACTTTAACAAGTCATATGTTGGCCCAGCGGGTATTTTAGTGCTTGCTGGATTGTTTCCTTGCGCAGGACTCTCAGGGACCTCGGAATGTCGTTCCCAATGCGGGCCATGCACTATCTTCTCAGTGCGATCGGTTAACGGCCTTGCTAAGCCTTTTTCAATCATGTTGGGAGTCAGTAATTCACACAGTTCTTGATAGGCATCACGGATGGGGTGATCAGCAGGTATTAATTTTGCATCCGGTCGACGTTGCATTGCTACTTCACGGAAAATAGCCAATGCCTGCGGAAGATTGTCAGCTTGCAGATAGATACGATTCATAACATCTTCGAGTTGTTTACGATACGCTGTGGCTACGTCTAAATTCAATAAGTTAGCTGTGGCTTGCAATGCCTCAGGATAATGTTCTTTACTAAAGGTTAAGACTTGCACGCTTGGAAAATCAGCTGCTTTAACATCGAGTAAGTCAAGGTTGCGTGCTAAAATCCGTTCCGTTAGTCCATTACAATTCACAAGGAGTTGAGAATCAATTTTGCCTGTAACAAATCCTGTGGTATCCCCTTTAGCTTCCCACACCTTGGTTTGTTTGTTTGCATTGAGCGATTCTATTTTGAATTGATCATCTGTACCTTTGTAACGACGCTTCAACACTTGGTTATTTTCATCCCATGACCACTCCTCTATACGAGGGTTACCTGTTTCATCGGTACAGTAAGGATTGGAAATGGCCATATTTACAAGAACATTATTTTTAATGGGACCCCATTGCTGTTGTCCCTCGTTGTAGATTTGTAGTGACAATGAACCATTCACAATAGCAGCACGCATCAATTTTGGATCCTGCGGAGCGACGTTAGATCTACCTTCACTATCAGTCTCTAAGTGGTCCCATATTCCCACTGGCATAGGCCTAAATAGAAGATTAGAACCCTCCGTACATTGTGCACATACATTAGCAGACCATACACCTTTGTCGGCAGTGGGTTTATTCAATGGGGTTAATGGCGTTAAGCTTTCCCTATTTTGTATATTACTGCGATGTAAAGCGGCTTTAAATGCTACGTTGTCACGTCGCAGGGCACGCGCCTGCCCCAGTGTAGTATGGGCTTTATAACGATTACTTGTTTGTGGAGATTGATTCGGTTGAGGTTGAAGATCAGGTTCTAAGGCTTCCTGGAATAAGGGCTTGGCAAGATCTCTGGCAATAACATCCGGATCATTCACTGCCCTGTAGAGTGCATCATATTTTTCTTTCGTACCATCGTCAACCAACTCCCTGCCTGCAGGATCACCTTCGAGAATGGCATTGATGGCTTGTGTATAGCTGTCTAATTGGTTTATGCTGGGGTTATTACCTTGAACCTTAGGCGTAGAATCGACATTCGAAACAATTTTCACTATACCCATTGCTTCATCAAATTTTAACATGGCTTTTTGCAATTTTTCATCGCTTCGAGCTGCATCGCTCACGGTCAGTGCTGTAATCTTACGTACGTTATTAGCCCACACAAAATGAGGAGCGAAATCTACAGCTTGAAAGTTATTTGCTGCTGTTGATGCTTGAGTGATAATTTTAGTTAAAATATCAAAACGAATTTGGGCTGGGTGATGACCTTCCTTGTCAAAATCGCACCCGCACTGCGCAATGTAATCGGGTGTCAGTAGATATTCGAGTTCATGCACGGCTTTTATAATGTTGGCTGCGGTTAACCAACTGTCAATGATACCATCTACGGAGCTTTGACCGGAAATAATTTTATTGACATACGAATTAAACAGTGCGTTATTTTTACCACAAGCCTCCCATAGTGCTGCAATTCGACTTTCAACATCAGTTGTATATTTATTTTTTGGATTTGCTGGTGGCGCCATACTATTTCTCCTAAGGTACCGCTTCAGATAGACCTATCATTCTCCTAGAAACCGCAGTAAAACTCTACTACGAGGGGCGACTGCGGTTTCTAGGATTATACGTCATTAGGCCCATTATTTCATTATATCCTAAGCGACTGATTTTTATAGCTTTTTGAACGATTAGACAGCGATTCCCGCTGAAAAACCCGTGGAACCCTAAAACCCGTGGAACCCTCAATATTCCTAGGTTTACCCCGTGGGGCTTTGCGAAAAATAAATTCAAATCTCGCTGTATCATATTGATTTTATTGTGAAATCTTTTTCAGCGGGAATTCCTGACGATTAGATCAACTTTTAATCCAGCCTGATTCAGCTTCTTAATTCCGTCCAAAATATGAACTTTATTTTAGCAAAAAAAGCTTAAGGCAAACTTAAGTCTTCTCGTAACAGTGACGTAACATACTGTTACATTTTTGGTCTACTTTTTTGTCTCCTTGCAGGTTAAGCTAAGCCTCGAAAGTAAACAGAAACAACAGCGCCTGCATGTCATCTCACATAGGAGACAAACAAATGAGTACTTACAGCCCCACAGAAATTAAATCCGCCTTGTGGTTCGCCGCTGAAACCGGTCAACCTGGCATTTTAGCACCGTATGCACAACCGCATCCCGGTAGGATCACCCCCAACAATCGCGATTTTGCCAATGACATTGATTATGCCAAAGTCAAATCATTAATAGACAGTCGTGATCCAAATGATCATGGTAATACCGCGTTACACAAAGCCGTATTGCACGGTAATCCTCACATCATAAAGCTATTGTTGAACATGGGTACCTCCATAAACGTAACCAATCATGCGGGGCAAACGCCTTTAGATTTAAGTTTTGAATACGGTTATGGCGCTTTGTTGGCGGAGCGAGTACCCACAGCAAAACCCCAACAAGCAATGTTCACAAAATCTGTGGATCCGCGCAATGCACCCTCCCCTACAAAGCAAAACAGTCGGACGCCGTTGGGCTTGACACTCGCTTTTACCGGTATGTTGAGCATCAGCATCGCATTCATTCTGATGGAATTTGCCTTACTACCTTTGGCAATTACGGCCTTTGTCACCTCGCCATTTATATTGGTCAGTGCACTCTTAGTCATGATCACCCCATGTTCGGTAACAGCTGATCAATCACCAATGACAACACCCGCTGCGCCTCTTGTTAAAGAACCTAAGGTGGCAACGTTTCACGTTGCAGCGCAACCCAGTTTAGGTTATCAAACGACGGCATCTGCCGCAGTAACAACACCGGTTGCACCTACCGCACAGGTACCTCAGGCGGCTAAGGTGGTTGCAGCTACAGCAGAAGCGACAACCCATGACCCTTACGCTGAGTTACAACAGGCTGTGCGTGAGACGGCAATTAACATGCATGAGATGGCGGAAGGACTCCATGAGCATCAGTTAATGACAGCGCCCGTACTGGCATAGGAGGTTACATTAACACAAGATTATTGTGGTGAAGCAATTTATCGCTTACCGTTCCTTTGTGTGGATCCACCAGCAGCGATGATCCAACTTTAACGACGATGCGTTTGGCACTGCTTAGGCTTTGTTTGACGGTGGGTGTGGTCATCGTGCTCCTAGCTAATTGTTTCTAACAACTGCGCTAAGCGGTAGCCGGCTAATGCGAGTTGCTGCTGCACAATCGCTTGCCCTCGCTTACGGTAGGCTGCACTGGGTTGTTGTTTCCAGTGAGCCGTGTAAGCAAATTGTCGCGCTAAGTGATAACTCTCCCAACTCCATTTCATCACATTATGATTATCCAGTTTATCACCAAAAAACGCCGGTGGGTAACGTTCCGTAATTTCTGTGGCAAGTTGCGCTACTTTTTTCGTATCAATGCGTTTGGTTAAGGGTTTAGGAAACAAACCCAAACCACGATCCCAGTACGCATGCAAATTACGCGTACCAGGAACAGCAATGGGAAATCGATTACCCCCTAAATCACCGTCCGGCGTGTCTGCCGCATAGCGCGAGATACAATGCAACGGTTGATGAATATCACCCACCATATGCATCAGCATACGCAAGAAAAATGCTTTCAGCATAGGATCCGCATTAGGCGCTCGCAATACGGACAAACTTTGATAAATACCCCACACCACATGGTGCCCCTTCATGCGACGCCCTTTAGGCAAGTCTGATCCTTTCACCACGTAAGGATGATCAATATAATGCCAACTATTGAACGCTCCGACTTTAGAACCCTTGATTAAATCAGCCCAAGCAGCTGCACGGTCAAAACTTTGCTGATCAGCAGCCTGTTGATCCCAAAGTTCTACCATTTTCAACACATGTTCTCTGGCATGTGACGTCATTTGCTTGTATGCTATTTGGGCAACCACTTGATGACCCACGGGACTCCAAGCATACACTGACGAGACACAGGACATGACACAGTAAATGACGCAACGCCACGCTTTAAAAGTTAAACTTCGCTTCATGATTCATTCGACTCGCATTGGGGTGTACCGACCTATTGTTGGTCTATGCCTACTGATTTTGCTTGGCTTTGTTGCACCCGGGCACGCCAAACAACAAATCAAATATCATATTACGGGCATCGACCAAGACGTTCATACCAACATTATGGCCACACTCAGCAATCAAGAACAAAACTACGAACCGTTAACCACAGAAAGTATT
>Ga0215266_1025_pt1 | contig 15645 bp, 14 predicted proteins | sample JAMX8_100Endo3_H_FD_182616 | JGI IMG/M metagenome (GOLD analysis project Ga0215266, IMG submission 182616) | Enriched cells of freshwater protists from Biology Centre CAS, Ceske Budejovice, Czech Republic - JAMX8_100Endo3_H3 | ecosystem: Environmental > Aquatic > Freshwater > Unclassified ...
TCCCACGTCCATGTGGCAGGAGGTTGCTTTAATAAGTCATCAATCTGTTGATGATAGGCAGCCAGGCGTTCTTTGAGTTCAGGAATAATCTGCTCGGGAACGATGTCATCGAACTGAGGTAACGCTTGTTTGATATTAAATGTGAGTGCCATGGGTATGTACAGTAACCTTAGTATCCTCTCCTAAGAGTAATACATCTGCCCCTCGTGTGGCAAATAAACCATGACAGACTACGCCCACAATATTGTTGAGTTGTTCTTCCAGTGCAATGGGTTTTTGGATATTTAAGTTATGGATATCGAGAATGATGTTACCGTTGTCGGTGGTAAAACCCTCGCGGTACTCAGGTTGGCCTCCCAGCTTGATGATTTCACGGGCTACAAAGCTGCGTGCCATAGGGATTACTTCCACCGCTAAAGGAAAGCGTCCTAAAACATTAACGTGTTTTGACTGATCGGCAATACAGATAAATTGTTTGGCGACATTGGCAATGATTTTTTCCCGGGTGAGAGCACCCCCACCGCCTTTGATAAGCTGCAATTGCGGATTCGCTTCATCGGCACCATCAATGTATACCGCTAGGTGATTGACCGTATTTAATTCAAATACAGGAATCCCATGCTGCTTCAAACGAGCTGCCGTGGCTTCCGAACTGGCTACTGTCCCTTCAATTTTGTGTTTTATCTCCGCCAAAGCATCAATAAAATAATTTGTTGTGGAGCCAGTTCCCACCCCGATGACTTGATTCTCCGGCACATGATCAAGCGCGGCTTTGGCCACCAACCGCTTCTGTGCTTCCTGTTGACCCTTCACATTATTCTTCTTCGTGGTAAACATTTCCTTTCCTTAGTTGATTTTATCGGTACAATTACGTCATTGCGAGCGTGGCGAAGCAATCTATAAACCGTTTGGATTGCTTCGCCACGCTCGCAATGACAGTAACAAGCTATGCATGTATTAACGTGTATGATTTTGTTCTAGGGGAGTATCCTCTGCTAACATCTCGTTGCAAGTCCTTTCGTATCTACGTCGTATTGTGCCTGCTGTGGATTAATACCAGACGATGCCGCCATTGCTTCCGGCTGTTGCCCTGACGGATCAATAGCCGGCGATGTTCTATATTGTCCCCCATACCCCACCGTAGCGCTGTATTGAGCTTCTTCCTCAGGTTCCAATGCCATCAGCGTGTCTAAATACGGGTTTTTTCCTTGTAAGGCAGGATTACGGTAATATTGCGTTTTCTCTCGAATTAAATCGTAGAAGTAAGCCCACATGAAATAGCCGCAAGATACAGCAGCGATGGTGAGTGAAGTAGCAAAAACGGCCGGATTTAAACCGAAAACGGTAAAAGGATTGTTATTTGCTACAGCAAGTATGAGTGCGACAAAGTGTAATCCCCCCCAACCTGCTACTGAGCCAGCAATAAAGGCACAAAATTCGATGAGTCTTCGACCGAAAGTTTTATAAACTTTATGGCCATTCGAGCTCAATTGAATGAAGGCACTCTTCAGTAAAACATAAGCAAAGTAACGATTCACGGTACGGTTATGATCCAAAGCAGTTTTAGGTAGGACACTCAATACATGTTTATCAATAAAGTCGTTCAAGTGTTTGCGGTACTGTGGAGGTGAGTAAGTGCGTAATGTGTAATCTAACAGTCGATTCGTTAATTGTTCTTGCTTGAGAATATCACCCTTCAGGTTAATATAGCCACGCCCTTTGACTTTATCCGGCGGTCGATCCATTAAATCTTTAATGGAGCAAAAGACTGCTTTTTTATGTGCTTCACGCAAATTTGCTTTTAATTGGTTTGCTTTCTCAGGATCCTCTTTTTCAATCTTGAGTATAGTTTGAAAAGCTATCTTTTTCTGTTTATTCTCTGCTTCATTTATATAAGCTGCGCATTCATCATTGCGTTGATTGGCATGACGTTTGTGTTTTGCTTTGGTGCGACGCGTATAAAAACGAATAGCCCACAAGCCAATGCCGGCGGCCAAACCAATCGCACTGACAACAATAAGCATCAGTACGGGTGGCACAGCGGCAAAGGTTAGAGACAAACCGTAAAAGTTCGTGTAAGCCCATGTTACAATCCAAGGTGCGGCTGAACAAACAGTAAAAAATCCTAATACACCTGTTCCTATTTCAATAAGCTGGCGGGGTGGTTCCGAAAATGCTTTATAGCTGTATCTGGCATTATGAATTAACAGCTCAGCTAATTTCTTTTTGCTAACTCCTTCTTGGGCTAGCGTTAAATTAAGAATTTTAACAAGTGACGGCGGGATTTCCCGTTTATCTACAAACGGTTGTTCACCAAAAAAGCGATGAATAAACGCTTTAATTATTTTGCCCTTCTTATATTTTGATATTTTATTAAAAGCATCTTTAAACCCCTTTTGCAAGCTAAGAGATTCACCTATACGAAGTAACGCGCTACTATGAATGAGATCAACTTGAAAGGGATAGTCTTGAAAACGATTTTCAGCCAGGTCACGTGATAACGCATGCATTAAACCACTAAACTCAACATTGTCTGTTAAAAATAACAATCGTTTGGCAGTATTAATGGAAGGCGATTCAACTTCTTTAATTTGTTTTTTGATGCGTTTTATTTCATTAGATAATTTAATTCGGAGTGGTAAATTGCGTGGATCAAACTCTTCAAGATTATCTAAATATGCTTGAGTTCTAAGTAAATCACATTTTGCAGAAGCCACTTCAGGCTGATTTTTTAAAAAAGAATTATACAGTTCTGCAGCTTCGTATTTGGTCAGTCGGGTGAGTTTGTTTAACAGTGAAATTTCTTTTGTTGTTTGTTCCGCAGGTTGACTGTTTTGGGATGAGGTTTCATCCATTTTCACAACCCGATCATCAACTGATTTTACATTCAGTTTTTTCAATAAATAATATCGTTGGTAACCTGAAAAAGCGTTGCAATTTAATAATTTCGTGATAATTGCATAGTCTTTCTCACAGGGTGATGTGGCTAATGTTTTAATCAGTGGATGCTTGAACTCGAACAGTGCTTCTAGCATGTGGAAATAACGATCATTAAAGTTATTGATGTGATGCGGTGATGACAATGTCTTAAGAAGATGCTGTAAAAATATTTTAATGTCATCAACGCATTTAATATGTGTCTTAATGAGGGGTTCCAATGATTGTTTCGCAATAAGAGCATCGGATAACGCTTCTCTGAACTTCTCTGTGCTGCGTGGTGAGGTGAGTGTTGCTTGCGAATCGCCGGCCATTTGGGTACCTTAAGGAAACTGAAAACCATTAGGTTAAACTTTCATCATAGCAGAATTTGCATCCCAGGTGAACCAACATATGAATGCACGTAGTCATTCCGTAAAAATTTTACTCAAAGTGTTGCGCAATAAACAATCGCTTGAGCATGCTTGGACTATTTATTGCTCAGATCGCGATTTGGGTAAAAATGAATCCTTTGTACGAGCCATTTGTTTTGGTGTGCTGCGGTACTACCCACGCTTGGCTAGCAGCATCGATACTTTATTAGAAAAACCATTACGCCGTGCTGATGAAGCTATTTACTTCATTTTACTCTGCGCGAGTTACCAATTACTGTATATGCGCACCCCTGCTTACGCAGTTTTGTCGGAAGCGCAACAGAGTGCGATGGATTTCAACAAGAAATGGGCTAAAGGCTTAATCAGTGCAGTTTTGCGACGTTTGTTGCGTGAACAAGACACCATTTTGCAACAAGTTGATCAATGCGATGAAAATAAGTATGCGCTGCCTGCGTGGTTGCTGCAGGATTTGAAACACTATTGGCCACAAGATTGGCAAACTACGGCAGAAGAAAGTTTGCAGCACCCGCCGTTTTGTTTGCGAGTGAATCTCGCACGACAATCACGCGCCGACTATATTAAGAATTATGATGCACATGAACTCAGCGTAGGTCAGTGTGCACGTAGTGCTGTTTATTTAAAACAAGCGTGTGATGTTGCTCAGCTAGTTGGGTTTAAGGAAGGAAAGGTTTCTGTACAGGATGAGGCAGCGCAGTTAGCGGCTTTTTTATTGCCAATTACGCAAGGTGCACGTGTCTTGGATGCGTGTGCCGCACCAGGAGGGAAAACGGCGGCGATCTTAGAACAACACGATGAATCGATTGAGGTTGTTGCGTTGGATTACGATCCCAAACGGGCGCAAAAGATCACCCAAACCTTAAATCGTTTGCAGTTAACAGCAGAGGTTCACGTGGCCGATGCCAGTCAACCGGAGCCGCAGTGGGCAGATGAATCGTTTGATGCTATTTTATTGGATGCACCGTGCTCAGCCACCGGCGTGATCCGTCGACACCCGGACATTAAATGGTTGCGTCGAGCCAGCGATATTCTCAATTTAGCAGCTACACAACTCACTTTATTAAAAGCATTATGGCCTTTGTTGGCTGAGTCTGGCTACTTATTATACGCAACCTGCAGTATCCTGCCACCTGAAAATCACGATGTCATTAAAATTTTTACCGAAACCGAGTCGAGCGCACATATTATTCCTCTTAAACTGAACTCAACTGTTGCTATGGGCCACCCCAGCCCGTGGGGTTTACAAATTTTACCGGGTGAAGCACAAATGGATGGCTTTTTCTATTCATTGCTACAGAAAAAAGCAAAATCAGGGTAAGATCAGTAGAGAGGAAAAATGAAATAACGACCCAAGCAAAAATACTCGAAACAACGCGCGTGGGTGATGCTGGCAGAGGGCCTCCCCATCGGACGAGTCAAGCGTAGCTTGGCCAGGAGGAATGGGGGAATGCCAGCGGCAGGACCCGCGTGACTAAAGCGTTGAAGTAATACGCGTAAAATGTTGAGTGCCTGGGTCGTTACTAAACAATACCGAGTTATTATGAATATTCTAATCATCGGAGCTGGACACGTCGGAGCAACGCTTGCTGAGAATCTAGCGCACGAACAAAACAATATTACGATTATCGACACCCGTGAAGATATTTTACACGAGTTGCAAGATCGCTTGGATATTCGCACCATTGCAGGTCACGGTGGGCATCCTGAAATACAGCGGCAAGCGGGTATTGAAGATATGGATATGATCATTGCGGTGACAGATACTGATGAAGACAATATGATTGCCTGCCAAGTGGCCTACAGTTTATTTCAAACACCCACTAAAATTGCGCGGATCCATTCACGCAATTACTTAGATTTTCCAGCGTTGTTTACCAACAAAGCCATACCGATTGATTTTCTTATCAGTCCTGAGCGTTTGGTGACACACAATGTTCGTCGTTTGATTGAACATCCTGGCGCCTTGCAAGTGTTAGACTTTGCCGACAGCGCTGTGCAGTTAGTGGCTGTTAAACCGCATTATTCAGGACACGTAGTGGGTAAGAGTTTAGCGGCTTTGTATCAAGATATGCAAGGTGTTAATACTCGTGTGGCGGCGATTTATCGCAACAATGAATCAGTACCGTTAACTGAGAGTACACTAATAGAAAGTAACGATGAAATATTTTTTATTGCACCTGAGTCTGACATTCAAGATGTACTTAACAAAATGCAACGTGTCAACAGTCCGTACCGTCGTGTGATGATTGCCGGGGGTGGCAACATTGGTTTTTGTTTAGCGTTAGCATTAGAACAAGATTTTCAAGTTAAAATCATTGATCATAATCGTGAGCGTGCTAATTTTATTGCACAACGCTTAGATGCTACCACCGTACTGTGGGGCGACTCATCCGATCGTCAATTACTGGTGGAAGAAGGCATTGATCACATGGACGTGTTTTGTGCGGTGACTAATGATGATGAAGCGAACATCATGTCTTGTTTGCAAGCCAAACGATTGGGTGTGCGACATACTGTGGCACTGATTACCCGTACCGCTTACGTGGAATTAATTGAAGGTGAAGGAATTGACATTGATGCCGTTATTTCACCTCAGCAAGCAACCATTGGTAGTATTTTAACGCACATTCGTCGTGGTGATGTGGTAAATGTGCATTCCTTACGGCGTGGTGCCGCAGAAGCAATTGAAGCGGTAGCCCATGGTGATCGCAAAACGTCTAAAGTGGTGGGGCGTGCTGTGGGAGAATTGAAATTACCTTCCGGTGCAACCATTGTTGCGATTGTACGCGAAGGCCAAGTGCTGACCGTACATCCTGAAACCATGATTGCAAGTAAAGATCATATTGTGATGTTTTTAGCAGAAAAACGTCGTATTCGGGAAGTTGAACGTTTGTTTCAAGTAGATGTGAGTTACTTCGAATAATGAATGTACGATCAATCATACGCATAGTAGGCATTTTACTGATTCTCTTTAGTTTAACGTTATTACCACCAGTGGCGGTTTCTGCTTATTATCATGAAAATGCAAGCGCTCCTTTTCTAACAGCATTTGCTTTGACCATAGGGTTAGGTTTTATTTTATGGTTGTTTAACTTCAAACAAGTTAAAGATTTAAAAACCGGTGATGGTTTTATTGTCGTTGTATTATTTTGGTTTGTGATTGCTGCCGCAGCGGCTATTCCTTTTGCTCTGTCTGCGCATCCTCACTTGTCATTGACCGATGCTCTATTTGAAGCCGTGTCCGGTGTGACTACCACCGGTGCTACTATTCTCTCTGGTATTGATTACTTACCTCATGCGATACGTTACTATCGTCAGCAGTTGCAATTTTTAGGAGGCATGGGGATTATTGTGTTAGCGGTTGCCATTCTTCCTTTGTTAGGTGTAGGGGGGATGCAACTTTATCGTGCCGAGTCACCTGGCCCCATTAAAGATAACAAACTCACACCACGGATCACCGAAACGGCTAAAGTGTTGTGGTATATCTACGTTGGCTTGACCTTAATTTGTATTGGGGCTTATTGGTTTTCAGGTATGAGCTTGTTTGATGCCATAGGGGATGGCATGAGCACGGTCGCAACCGGTGGATTTAGTGTCCATGATGATAGTTTTGCATTTTATGGCAGTGACTTGATTCAAGGCATTGCCGTGGTGTTTATGTTTTTAAGTACCGTAAATTATTCATTGCATTTTCTTTGCTTACGTCAGCGCACGCTGAAAAGTTATTGGCACGATGTTGAGTTTAGAATGTATATCGCCATATTGATCACAGTCGCCGCTATAGTAACCTATAAACTCGTGTTGTACTCAGACAAAGATGTAACATTGCTAACGGCATTATTTACTTCGGTGTCAATGACTAGCACGACAGGACTCACGTCTACCAACTTTCCAGCGTGGCCCACTTTTATTCCTTTTCTGTTAGTGTTTGCTGGGATTATAGGAGGGTGTGCTGCATCCACTAGTGGGGGTATTAAAGTGATCCGCATGGTATTGTTACATAAACAAGGATTACGAGAGATCATCCAGCTTGTTCATCCACGTGCCGTCTCGCTTATTAAATTTGGTCAGCAAGTCTTACCTGAGCGCGTAGTCCAATCCATGTGGGGCTTTATCGCAATTTTCTTTGTGTTATTTTCATTATTATTTTTAGTGTTATTGGGTATAGGACTTGATCCGGTCACAGCTTTTTCCGCTTTGGCGGCTAGCTTGTCTAACACAGGGGCGGGCATTGCTGGGATTGCCTCAGGTTATGGTTGGTTAAATGTCGAAGCAAAATGGGTATTGATGTTTGCCATGCTAGCAGGACGTTTGGAGATATTTACCCTAGTGGTACTATTTACCCCCGTTTTTTGGCGTCGCTAAAGGATTTACTTCAGGAGAAAATCAAATGTATAAAAATATATTAATCGCAACGAATTTGGATAAAGAAAGTAACACGTTGATGACACGTGCCAAAGAAATTGCCGCAAGCAATAAGGCTACGTTAAATCTTGTTCATATCGTTGAATACACTCCTATGATGTACGGTGGGGGTGAATTTGCTATTCCTTTAGATACCGGTGTTGATGATAAACTAAAACAAGAAGCTGAAAAGAAATTAGCAGCACAAGCAAAAAAACACAGTATTAATGAAGATAATCAATTTCTTGAAATGGGCGCGACAAAAGAACAAATTATTCAGTTAGCTGAAGAAATAAAAGCAGATTTAATTTTAGTAGGTACACATGATCAACACGGTTTAGCCTTGTTGTTTGGTAGCATGGCTGGTGCCATTTTGCGCGCAACCCCTTGTGATGTTTTAGCGGTACGGGTGGACTAATTACGGTGGCCACGTATGCAATTGGCGATGTTCAAGGGTGTTACGATGAATTGCAAGCGGTACTGCAGGTCTGTCAGTTTGATCCCGCAAATGACAGTTTGTGGTTTGTTGGCGATTTAGTCAATCGCGGTCCCAAGTCGCTTGAAACACTTCGTTTTGTCAAATCTTTAGCGAATAAGCAGGTGGTGTTAGGCAACCATGATTTACACTTGTTAACAGTTGCTTATGGTGCGCAAGCAAAAAGACCTGAAGATACTATTGATGATGTGCTTAACGCTCCGGACAGAGAAGAACTCTTAACGTGGTTGCGTCAGCAACCTTTATTTTATCACGATGCCAAGTTTACTATGGTGCACGCTGGGATCCCCCCGCAATGGCACTGTAAAGAAGCAGCGCGTTATGCAGCAGAAGTGCAACAGGTATTATCAGGAGATGATTTTAAAGATTTTCTCTCTCATATGTATGGTAACCAACCCGATCAATGGTCGGAAGATTTAACAGGATGGGATCGCTTACGTTTTATTACCAATGCATTAACTCGTTTGCGTTTTTGTACTATGGAAGGGCAATTGGACTTGGTGACAAAAGCAGGACTGCAAGAGCAGCAACCTCATTATTTGCCGTGGTTTAAAGTGCCCAATCGCAAACATAAGCAAAACACCATTTTATTTGGACATTGGGCTGCCTTACAAGCACAAGTGGATGAGCCCCACGTGTTTGCTTTGGATGCCGGTTGTGTGTGGGGTGGCAACTTGCTCGCCTTGCGTTTAGAAGACTTAACGCGTTATAGTGTGACCTCTAAACTGTATCAGAGTAGTCTATGACGCCACGAATCTACACCACCGCATTGCTCAACGAAAACAAACAAGTCACCCTCACCGATCAACCCTGTGATCACCTGATCCGCGTGTTGCGCTTACAAGAAGGTGATCCGGTGATTTTATTCAATGGTCAAGGTGGGGAGTACCATGCAACTATTCAAACCGTTGCTAAAAAAAAGGTGGCACTGCATGTTGAAAGGTTTATTGATCATGAGTGTGAATTACCTTTTTCCATCGAATTAGGACAAGGGTTAGCACGTTTTGATAAAATGGATTTAGTGATCCAAAAAGCCGTTGAGTTGGGTGTTAACAAGATCACACCCTTGTTCACAAAAAACAGTCAAGTCAAACTAAAAGCAGAGCGCTTTGCGCACAAACAGCAGCACTGGCAACGTGTGGTTAACAGTGCGTGTGAACAGTGTGGACGAAATCAATTACCACAAGTAGCCATTCCTGTACATCTGGATAGTTGGTGTTCTGAACCAACAGTTGATTTAGCATTAGTGTTAGATCCAAAGAGCCCAACTCCACTGAAGGAGCAACTTGATAAAACATCCACGATACCACAAACCATCCGTATTTTAATAGGACCTGAAAGTGGTCTAACTCTATCAGAACTTGCATTGTCTCAACTCCATCACTTTATTCCCGTCAACTTGGGTCCTCGCATTTTACGCACTGAAACCGCAGCGCTGAATGTTGTTTCTATCCTCCAGTATCAGTGGGGTTGAAGGTCCTTCTTTTTTCCTTTGTTGTATCATTGCAAGTGTGAGCAAAAGTACACACGCAATCTATCTTTAACAGAGTCTTTGAGTTTATAAACAAACTGATTATGAATTTCAGTAGCAAGACGTTTAGCATCTGCATTGGTATTTAACTGTTGCACTGGCGTAGGGCCATCACTGCTTTCATCTGGGGTAGCCGCACGCGAGTGATCGGTGTTGATAGGCGTTAAGTTTTGAAACGTATAGTTACGGATAATGCTAGCCAAAGTTACGCGTGCAATTTCGACAATAGCGTTAGCAAAGTTATTTACGTTTAGCATATTCTTTTCAACATCGGTCACGCGGTACGTCAACGTTGCATTCACTTTCATTGGAATACGATCAGCGGTAAAGATGTCAGTGTCGGGTAAGCTGATAACTTGTTGTTGTACAGACATTTGGCCATGGTAATAGTGAAAAGGGGACAATAAAAAGTGCAAGCCTGGTTTAAGAATTGTTAACTTTCCCATATGATAATTCACCCCCTGATGACCGTCTTTAACAGTCACCAATCGTGAGATGGCATAAGCAGTGAAAGAGATAGCAGCAAGGGTTAGTAGGGCTGCACCAATGATAAGGTAAGGTGCGTAGTATGGCCACATGGTATTTTCTCCTATTATTTGAAAGTATTTAAATACCACAGTAGCAAGGCTGTGTAACAACACGATGTCGATTTTGTAACAGAGTGTAACAGTGAGAAGTATTTTCTAATGGCTGCTGCTGATTCGAAAAATTGATTCTACAGCACCGGCTTTTAACGAATTTAATTTGTAACTGGTTGATTATATGAAAGAATTTATTGGACGGTCATTAGAATATCAGCGGCTAGTGTCTTTTTTGAAAGGAAGTGTTGCCTCTTTTATTATCATTAAAGGACGTCGGCGCGTTGGTAAAAGTACCTTAGTAGAGCGATTCGCTAAGGAATTTCCTAAACATTATGTTTTTACAGGATTAGCGCCTGAAAAGGGAATTACGAGCAAAGAGCAACGCAAAGAATTTTGTCGACAATTTGCAAAGCAATTTTCAGTGCCTGAGCCTAATTATAATGATTGGGGAGATATTTTTTGGGCACTAGCAGAGCGTGTCAATAAAGGTCGCATTTTGTTATTTTTAGATGAGATTTCGTGGATGGCAGGTGAGGATCGAACTTTTTTGCCGAAACTGAAAGATGCATGGGATCGGTTTTATAAAAAAAATCCAAAATTAATTTTAATTGTGTGTGCAAGTGCATCGTCATGGATAGATAAAAATATTTTAAGCAGTACCGCTTTCGTAGGACGAATTTCATACACAATGAATTTGAAACCATTACCTTTGGATGTCTGTAGTGAGTTTTGGGGTAAGGCTAATATTTCCGCCTACGAAAAACTAAAAGTTATGGTCGTCACAGGAGGTTGCGCCTTGCAAAGCGCATAGTAGACAGTGATCTGAGATGGTCACCTTAGCAAAGTGAAGCTAGCAGCTAAGCACCGAGTCTTGCGCGGCGTGCGGTAACAATCGTCGTGAAGCGTAGACAGGGAGATAATAGGCTGAATCGTAAGATGAAGAGGAGATATAACCCCGAAATCGAACGAATTGTGAAGTGGCTGACTCTATCCTCCAAAGAGGAAAGCAGTAATTGGTTGTGCAGTATGGCAAGTGCAATCAATCACTTCCGGGGTTCTTACCAACAGCATGTTATCAAAGGAGGCTATGTGAACAAGGGAGGTCCGATAAGTTCAGGCGGAGCCTGTAAAACTAAACAAACCTGAGAAGTGAGGATAGTTTGATGACTTATCGGAAATCGGACCAACTGATAGTACTCCGAACTTGGGAGAGCCAAGTACATGGGGAAGCGGTTGGCGGGATCTGAGTTCGGCTAGAGAAACATGGACCCTATTCAATGAGGGGATATGAGCCTTAATACAATGTAAGGATAAACTCAATCATGAAAACGAAACTAGAAGAAATAGCAGCGAAAGCTCGAAATGAAACGAACTTGAAATTTACATCGTTATGTCATCACGTGACAAGAGAACGCGTGTGGGAAAGCTTATCGCATATTCCTACTCAAAGTGCTCCAGGCATAGATGGTGTTGATGTAAATGAAGCAAAAGAAAATTTTATAAATTGGATAGAACCGATGCTGCAAACTGTACATCGAAAAGGTTATCATGCGCCACCGGTACGCCGAGCATGGATCCCTAAACCAGGGAGAACAGCAAAGCGCCCGTTAGGCATTCCTTGTATAGCCGATCGGGCATTACAGCGAAGTGTGTCGGAAGTTTTATCTGCCATTTATGAAGAAGACTTCTTACGTAACTGCTCGCCCCCTCTAGGGTCATGCTCTGCGCAGGTATAAGCTCCAATCTTAAAATTTAATTCGTTATGACTTGTTCTTAGCTTCCATTGCCATTTGTATGGCAAGCAAGGGGTTGTAGCCTTTGTTGGCCATAGTTTGTAAGTAGCTTGAGATGCGGCAATAGGCGTTGGCATATTTTTCTGTGCGGAAGCAACCCGAGACTTTTTGTTTGACTTTGGCCATTCTTAAATCGCGCTCAGCGCGGTTGTTCGTAAATGAGACGTTAGGGTCACGTGCAAATAATAAAATGGCACGTTCGTGCTTGCGAAAGCGTTCTAATAAATTATGCGCATCTGATTTAGCAATTTTTCCACGTTTGCCTTTGGGGTTGCTCAAGACAGGCGGCATTTCTTTTTCGCCATGGGTAACAATGTAACGGTAACGCTTTTGTAGATTGGCATATTCTTTTTTTGTCAATATTTTGAATTTAGATTTGGACACAGTGCGACAAGCTTGCTGAAGTAAGGGCTTCATATTGACCGCCCATGTGTAACCATTAGACTCAATGACAAACGTGAGCTCTCTGAGCAAGTGAGAACCACACAAGCCATGGTCGCAGTTCTCGTAAGTAAAATAGGCCGCTAACCCGTCATGGATGGCCGCACCCCCGTATTTTGGCAAAATACCGATATCATTCATAGCTTGAGTACCACGCTTTCGATGCAAGCACTTAAGTGTTAAATCGCCTGCTGAGTAGACGTGGATCCAGTGATTTTTCTTATCGACCCGCATCGAAGTTTCATCCATATTTAAAGCAGGTGCTCTGAGCAATTGTCGTTTTGCTTTGCGCTCCCAGCCCTCAAGCGCTTCATGTAAGCGCCAAACAAATTTCAGCAGTGTTGCTTCGGCAATAATTTGACCCATCATGGCGTTCACAAGCTTCTGAGTACGATTAAGACTGACCATTTGGGCACAAAGTAAATTAATAATATAGGCTTTAATCCCATTACCGTATTGGAGTGGACCTGATAATTTATCAGGGAAAGGGGCTGTCACCGTTGCACTACAGGTAGGACATGCCTTTACTTCGCCATCGGTATGCTCTATCTTTTTCTCGATGATGAGGTCGACTAAAGTGCGACGCTCGCATTCATGGGTAGGTACATGGCTTAAGTCTTCGCCGCACACATCACAGACATCAACCGTTAATACAGTAACCGTTTCATGGGTGTGCCTATTTCTAGCCGTTTTATTTTTTTCAGTTTTGCCTTTTCCTTTGGCACCAGGTTTTCCTAAAGCTGAGTCATCTTTCTCAGTTTGTGAGGGTGGTTTTCCGGAGTTTTTGCTCGTCTTTTTGGTTTTCTTTTCCATGAACACAGCCAGCATGATTTCAATCATCATGAACAAACCTTTAAAAAGCAGGAGGTATTCTTTATCCATCTTGCTGTTGGCGCGCAAGTGATGGAATTGCTGTTTAAATTCGTCGATTTGTTCTCTCAACGATTCTGTTTGAACGGTTGCCATTGTTTTCTACCGAGTATCTATTTGATATGCGTAGTATAGCACGGGGTTTTTCGATGCTTGAGGATGTCTTGTGGCGTTAGATGCTCGATCAAGACGAGGTAAAGGCAAAATTTTTATTTTAAGATCGTGGTGGATCTCTATGGCCATCTAAAGACAGATTTGCACTAGGGTTAAGGAAACGAAAAATTTACTTTAAAAAACCTGTCAAGCTTTTTTTGGCGAAAATGTAAAAATTTTCCCAAATGAATTTTACTGAAAAGTATATGGGCGCGAGCTTCCGCCTTTGCAGAGCATGATCCTAGAGGGGGCGAGCAGTTACCTTCTTACCTTGTTCATTTGGTGGCAGACCTAAACTGAGCGCCCATCATGCATTATCAACCCTGAATAAAGTAATATCAGGGAAGAAAATAAGTTGGGTGTATGAAGCTGATTTAAAGAATTTCTTTGGTAGCTTAGATCATGGATGTCTACTCCAGTTTGTGGAACATCGAGTCGGGGATCCAAGGATCCTTAACCTGATTAAACGGTGGCTCAAAGCAGGAGTAATGGAAGATGATGTATTACAAAAGAGTGATATGGGAACCCCACAAGGTGGCTCAATAAGTGTATTATTGAGTAATGTCTATTTGCACTATGTGCCTGACCTATGGTTTGATAAGGTTGTAAAACCACGACTAAAAGGTGAAGCGTATTTAGTGCGATATATAGATGACTTTGTTGTGTGTTTTCAATATCGCGATGATGCAATACGATTTCAGCAAGTGCTTAGTAAAAGACTTGCAAAATTTGCTTTAACATTAGAGTTGAGTAAAACTCGCTTAGTTGAGTTTGGGCGTTTTGCACAACGAAATGCGAAGAAGCGCGATAAGAAAGTAGACACTATCTATTTTCTAGGCTTTACACATTTCTGTACACGAAATCGTAAGGGAAACTTTATGGTAGGACGCAAAACCGAGAAAACCAGGCTTAAACGTAGCTGTCAAAAGCTACGTGAACTGATGCGAAGTATTCAGCACTATAAGATTAAAGAGCAAGTTGAAATAATCAACCAAGTACTTCGTGGCACATATGCCTACTATGGACTGGGAGGAAATCATAGGTCACTATGGGCGGTTTATCGCCATACCTCAAAGTACTGGTATAAGATGCTAAAGAGCCGAAGCAGGAAAAATGGTATGTCTTGGGAACGTTTTAAGAGACTCAAGCAGTATCATCCGTTGCAGCAACCAAAATTAAAGTGCCCATTTAAAGAGATGGATGCGCTAGCTGTGCTGTGAACCAGAGACCGAACAGCGTAGTGCGGGAAATCCGCACGCTACGTTGTGTGGGGGTTGGGACCGTCCTACGGCGGATCCCTTCTACCTGGCGCCCTAATTTAGCGATTGGTGACGGAGCCTTAGGCTTTTGGGACGCACTCGCCCAAGTGTATCCCAAGACTGAAACCCAACGGTGTTGGTTTCATAAAATGCGCAATGTGCTGGACAAACTTCCGAAGTCACAACAACCACAAGCGAAGTTACAACTCAAGGAGATTTACAACGCGCCAACTCGAGAAGAGGCCTTAAAAGCGATGGATACGTTTAACAGCCATTACCAGCTTAAGTACAGCAAAGCGGTAGAATCTCTACTCAGTGATAAAGAAGCATTACTACGATTTTACCATTATCCTGCGGAGCATTGGGTGCATCTTAAGACAACGAATCCCATTGAATCGTTGTTCTCTACGGTACAACATCGTGCGCGTCAATCACGCGGCTGTTTTTCACGAAGCAGCTTATTAGGCTGTGTGTTTAAACTCTGCTTGGAAGCAGAGAAACGTTGGAAACCCTTGTGTGGTAAATCACGATTGCCCCAAGTGATCCAAGGAAACAAGTTCAAGGATGGACTACCGGTGAGTGTCAATGATACTCAAAATACTGTTGTTCAGGAGGCCGCCTAACTTTTTGATCCACAACATTTGACAGTAACTCCAACTTCGTTTAACGAGGCTCAATACTCAGCCTGTGCATCCCTTTGTCAACGCTTCCCAGAGGGCCTTGCGGTCCACTGGGCATGACTCAAGTCCAGTGTGGGTGGCTAGCCCTTGCACTGAGCGGAACTTTCA
>Ga0215266_1026_pt1 | contig 15192 bp, 14 predicted proteins | sample JAMX8_100Endo3_H_FD_182616 | JGI IMG/M metagenome (GOLD analysis project Ga0215266, IMG submission 182616) | Enriched cells of freshwater protists from Biology Centre CAS, Ceske Budejovice, Czech Republic - JAMX8_100Endo3_H3 | ecosystem: Environmental > Aquatic > Freshwater > Unclassified ...
TCACTTGTTCTCCATGAAAACGCTGATAAGATCTCTTGCTCTTGCGCGCTCAATGCTGAAAAATCCCCCGCATTTACCGCAATAAAATTATCAAGTGCCTGATTTAAACCCTCTAATCCTGCCAAATCCAGGGTATCAATACGATCAAAAATGGTTCGCCCTCTCCCCTCACTATGGCTGATAAAAAAATCTTTAAATTTTTCTAACATAATATCAACAGTTAAAACAGAAAAGTTACTATCCACGACCAATACTTGTGTCAGGTACTGCGCCAAATTTTGCCTTACCCCAAAAGCACAAGCCGGATTATCCCCTTGCATGTCATCATAATTTTCATTTTGCCCTTGTGCATTGACTCTTGTTCTATCCCAATTGTGCTGGCGACCAATAGCAGCCAAGGTATTTACCAACCATCTTTTGGCATCCTCATAAGTCACCCCTTCGGCTAAAGGACGCGCCTCATTTAAAAGTGCCCACCAAAACAAGGCAATGGTTTCTCTATGCTCTGGCGAAATACTTGCAGCACCATTTATAGCAGTAATTGTTCCCCAGCGAAGCCAAGGATTGGGTGAGCAAAACAAGTATCGATAAGCAGTATGCACGGAATGTCGATAATAGCATTTTTTTTCATCTTCAGTTAAGCCATCAAAATAGTCTAAAGGAAGAGCCCTACCTTGATAAGTTGCAGGGTTTGCTTGATATTGGGCAATTAAATAGTTTTTAAACCCTTCTAAAATCAACTCCTGGCCAACTTGACTAAACCCTTCTCGTAGATCATCAAGCTGACGAAAAGCTTGGGTTTGCGCTCTATTTAATTGACGTGTTGAACTCTCACGACCTGCATCTATCCCCAATCTCGTCACATGGCGAGATGGCCTAACCAAACGTCTTAACACATCCCAGTCAACATCATCAAATAACGTTCTTGCCCTTTGAAAAGAAATTGTCATCTACTTACCCCTTGTCAATCATAAAACTGGCTACCATACTATTAAAAAGTCAAAGTAAGATAAAGTTTTTTCATATTTCATATGACAAATGGCTAAAAAAAGCAGACTAAAAAATATTTTCAAAAAGGATTTTTGTCATCTAAATTTATTTTTTTTGAAAATCAATTTAGAGGTCCCCTCTCTTGTGAAAATTTATCCAGCAAATTAGACCCAATAGATAATCTTGATTGACCCTGATGAACCGCTGTTTTTGTAAAATCTCATTTCTGTTAAAAAATAAGCCAGCTGGCTTAATAATAATTAAAGTCGATCACACCCCAAAAGCGGTTACATGGGGATAAATAGATTATACTGTAAGTACAATAGGTTAAATGATCGAAACTTGCATTATCCCAGCAATATTCCTCACTGTTAAAAAAGGAGTAGCAAATTGAAAAATATTCAAGCCAAAATAAAATCCTTTATTTAATGCTTATCCTTAAATTGATTCCATCTAATATAAAAAAACTGCCATTTTAATAAAAATAGATTAAAGAGTCTTTGCTAATATGAAAAAACAACATAAGCTCTGGGACATTTACTTTTACGAAAAAGTCACTCCCCAAAAAGTCACCCCTAAAAAGATAAAAAAAATTGTCAGCCAACTTAATAATAGTGCAACGCATATTAGCCTCTCTAGCAGTAACATTAGCCCAAGGGGGGTAGAGTGCTTATTTCGTCATCTAAAAGACACCAATGTAACAACACTTGATCTATCCGATAACTTAATGGGGCTACACATCACAGAAAAAGCCAGTCATTACTTAAAGGGAACGCAGATCACCAACCTTGATTTATCTAATAATAAACTCAGCCCCCAAGACTTAAAAAACTTAGGGCGTCATCTCAAAGGATCGCAGGTGAAAGTGCTTGACCTCAATGAAAACAAGCTTTGCCCCGAAGGGGTCGAAAGCTTAAGCAGCTGCTTACAAAATACCCAAGTCAAGTGTATAGATCTCAGTGGTAGCGAACTAGGGCCAGCAGGCATACAAAGTCTTAGCACACGCTTAAAAGGCACACAAATTACCCATTTAGATCTGACAAGCAATCAGCTGGGACCAACCGGAACAAAAAGCCTAAGTCCTCGCCTAAAAGAAACCCATATTACAGCGCTTAACCTTTCCTTTAATGACTTAGGTGTCACAGGCGCACAAACACTTAGTCACTATCTTGCAGAAACCTCTTTGACCCACCTTATGCTCCCTCACAATAATTTGGGGCCTATCGGTGCACAAAAAATTGCCTGCTGTTTAAAAGACACGCAAATTAAAAAAATTGATCTCTCTTTTAATTCGCTTGGGGTTAAAGGAATAGAAAACTTAGGTCCCCATCTGAAAGGATCGCGCATCACCAACCTTAAGCTTACTTGCAACAATTTAGGTGAAAAAGGAGTCAAAGTCCTAAGCCACTACTTAAAAGACACTGCCATTACCCATCTTAATATCTCTTATAATCACTTTGGCTTGGTGGGAGCAACAAACTTAGGTGCTTGCCTCAAAAAAACACAGATAAAAAAACTTAACCTAAGCGGTAATGGTTTAGATGCTAAGAGCGTTGCAGAAATAAGCCGCCACCTTAGAGAAACACAAATTAAAAAGCTTAACCTCTCAGCAAATAAAATGCTGGCGCAAGCCTTTACAAACTTAGGGGGTGATCTAAAAAGAACCCATGTTAAAGAGTTAAAGCTTGCTTATTGCCAACTCAATCCAACCAATATTGCAAACTTAAACCTTTACCTAAACGACACATCCATCAAAAAACTCAGCCTTAAAGGCAATCAACTGGGCTCCCTTACAGTAAAAACGCTAGCACCCTACCTAAAAGATAGCCTTGTCACCAAGCTTAACCTTGCTTATAACAAATTAAATGCAAAAAAAGCCAAAAATCTAATCCACCAGCTTACAGCAACCCGAGTAAAGCACCTCAATCTTTGTTCAAATCAACTTGAGCCACTAGGACCAGACGCTTTAAGCAATTATCTCAAAGACACCGCCATCACCCATCTTGACTTAAGTCTTAATGGGCTAAGCGCTAAAAGTAGCGTGCCTTTGTTTAACGAGCTGAGTCAAACGCAAATAACCAACCTCAATCTCTCTTGTAACCAATTCGGTAATCAAGGGATAAGAGATGTTGCCCCTTATTTGCAAGGGACTTCACTGACTCGCATTAATTTTGGCGCCAATAGCATCAACCTTGCTGGTGCAAAATTTTTAGCCCATCACTTAGTTGGCACCTGTATTACGCACCTTTACACTATTGGCTACAAGCCTATCTCTCAAGCGATTTTTAACAACTTTTTTCACCACTGGGGAAGATGCTTTGCTGAAATGAACTGCTGGTATAACACCCGCCAAGATCGTATTTCCCCTCCCTTTCAATTACCCACTGAAATTATTCATCATATCTTTACCTATTTAGCCCCTATTGATAGGGACCATCAAAGCATCTTTTTAAAAGGTTACCTTACTTACAGAGATAAAATATTGCAAAAAGAGAAAAGTAAAGAACAAAGTCTTGAAAAAGATAGCATGAAGCTCAATTAAGATGCTTTTTTACATGTCTTTATTGACACCTTTTAAAAGGTCATTAAAAATAACACAGGCTTTTTGCTCAATAGATAAAAATGCTAGTCAACTTACAAAAAAAATGTTTGAAAGCCCTGCAAAGTAAGCTCTATCGCTATGGCATGATCCCAAAAGCGCACGATGCCGTCAAAGCAGCTGGGATTGTGCTTGTGCTTTTTGATCACTTTGGTCAGTATATTGCAAAAAATGACCTTGGCTGGCGCCTTTTGGGGCGGGGCGCAGCACCGCTTTTCTTTTTTTTAGTTGGCTATCATGCTAACCTTCGCATACGCCCCACCCTAATAGGGTATGGCCTTATCTTGTCTGCGTTGAGCTATTTTTTTCTAGGACACATTAAAGTCAGCATCCTCATTCACTTTATCTTACTTGACAGTTTCTTTTATCTTTGCCCACCCCCCTGGCATCAAGGGGCTGAACTTTTGCTTTTTAGCCTTTGCTTTGTAGCTTACCCCATCTTGGCACCTTATCTTGAGTATGCCACACTTGGGATTTTGCTGGTTTATGCAGCAAGACTCAAAGCCCTGAGCCACCCCCGTGCCCATTATCAACTGCTCTTGGCATTGGTTATCTACTTTTACTGGCAAAGCATCACCTTTGATTTTTTTCAGGCAAACAGCTTGCTCTTTACTTTTACCTTGTTAGTCATTGCCTTGTTTAATTTAATGATTTATTATCGCCCGCAAAACCTAACCACTCTATTACGCTTGCCTATTTTATTACTGTCTCGTTACTCACTTGAGATTTACTTTTACCATCTTTTTATTTTGCAAAGTTACTTACTGCCAATACGGTATTAAGGCTTCCCTAAAATTTATCTTTGTTGTAAGCTGTTTTGCGATGAAAAGGATGTGCTTTAAAATAGTCGGTATCGTCTTACTGCTTTTACCACTTTCGGGGTGCATCAAAACCCCTTGTCCTGATTTTATCCCTCTTCCCAAGCGCCTACCACCCCCCCCACCACTAGATAATATTGAAGTGGCACTGGTGCTAAGCGGCGGTGGCGGCCGTGCGATCGCCCATGCTGGCGTGATTGAGGTGCTAGAACAAAATCAAGTCCCTATCAATCTGATTGTTGGCTGTAGTGCAGGCAGTATTATCGGCGCACTTTATGCCGACGATCCCAACGCCAAACGCCTAAAGAAAAAAATTATTGGGCTTCGCAAGTGGGATTTATTAGATTTAGATCTATCCTCTAGCATTAAAATGCTATGGCGATTACAAGGGTTGGTAAGAGGCAATGCCCTGCGGTATTTTTTACAGCATAGCTTGCGCTCAAAATACTTTTCTTCATTGGCTATCCCGCTTGTTGTGGTCACAACAGACGTTAGCCATGGCAAAACCTTTTCCATTCGAAGTGGACCTATCATCCCAGCAATTCATGCCTCAAGCGCCATTCCAATGATATTTCACCCTGTTAGTTTATACGGTAAAATTCTGGTCGATGGTGGTATTGCCAGCCCAGTCCCGGTTGAAGTTGCCAAAAAATTCTCGCCCAAAATTGTTATTGCAGTGGACATTGGCACAAACCCACCCAAAGGCCCCATTCACAATACCTACCAGCTAACGGTGAGAAGCATGCACATTTCTTATTTTAAGTTAGCCAATTGGCAAACACAGCAAGCAGACATTGTGATCTATCCTGCTGTCGATGGTTTTGGCATGTTTTGCGATCATGAAAATGAGAAACTATACCAATCAGGTAAAAAAGCGGCACAAGCGGCCTTACCCCTTATTCAGCAGCTACTCAAAAGCCAAGGCCTTTAATCTGCCTTTTGTATCCCTTCCTCCCCTTTTATGGGTCAAACGCTTGGCTTGCCCAGCCTAAAATGATAGGCTGGTTCTTTTTTTAATGCCTTTCCCCTGAAAGCTATCTCAAAGAAGGTTACTTTATGGCACCTAGAGCCCTTAAAAGAATCAAAAAGTTGCGATCACTTTTTCGCTCGCCTTTACGATCAATAAAAAATAAACCTCATACAATCTGTCAAAATTGGCAGCTTGCTAAAATTAGCTCTGCCACTCAAAAAGAGAAAGACATTTTAATCAAAATAGAGTATTTCCCTACTCAACATCATCGGCAAAAACAAACTGAGCTTACTTTCATTAACACTGACCTAGGAAATCAACGACTCCATTAAGTTGATAGAGGCAAGACCTCTATCAACAATAGGCCTTTTACTGGCTCAGTCTGTTAGCCTTAACAGGCTCACGAAATTGACCCAGAAAATTTAATTTCTGTTCTTTGGTAAGTAAAGACGCTCTTGCAAAGAAGTCTTGTCCGACTAAAAGCAATTTAGTAAAAAAGCCTGTTCCCATCTCATTTAGTTTTCTACACAGTGCTTCATCATCCACAAAACCTTTGATAAATTCAAGCACCCTTGGATCATTTTTTATAACCTGATAGTTTTCTGCTGTTAACCTTTTCTCAACAAAATTCCTCAGTTTATTTAATGATCTTATTTTTAAGCCTTCAAAAAACTCAATTTGATCTTTGGGTGACCAGTTGGCAAAATTATTTAGCATCGCTTTTTTTTGCTTAGAGAAGGCCTTTTTTGCCCCAGCTGGCAATAAACTTAAACTTTTAATTATCTCATCTTTATGCGCATTTTTTATTAAGGCAGCCAAAGCAGCGGGATTTTTTTTAATCATATCAAAATATTTTTCGCCTAAAGACGCTTTTAGCTTTGCTTCTTTTTCACGAATGTTTTTTAAGTTAAACAAATAGCCTGCCGTAGCAATCGAGCTTGTAGCTAACACTGCGCCCCCTAAAATCATTGTCGCCGGCGGTGTCTCAGATGCAACTTCAAGGACTTCAGGCACGTGCTGTGAAGCCCCCCACCAATTGCCCAAGCCACTCTCAGCTAAGTTAGCAGCAGCATCGATTAACATCTTGGTATGCTCAGATGGATTTAAATATGTATTAATAAATTCAATCATTTTTTCCTCTCGCGTTATATAAAAGACCAAGCCAAAAGCCTAATCCCCTGTTTATCACCAGGAAAAATTATAGTTTGTTATTTTTTTCAGTCAATCAAAGCACTTTGCTTTTAGATAAAGCAGCAAAATAACACGAGAAGTGGTACTAGTGACTGGCAACGGCAGATTGCCATTTTATCGGGACAGGGCGTCCTTTTTCATCAATGGCTACAAAAGTGAAAACACCTGATGTCACCTTATGGTAGATCTTATCTTGCAACCGAATGGCCCAAACCTCAACAGCAATCCCAACTGATGTGCGCCCTTTTTTTATCACTTTTGCATAACAGCTGATCACATCACCAACCCACACTGGGCGAAGAAAAACCATCTTATCAATCGCCACGGTGGTCATACGGTTATGTGAACAGGCATGCGCTAAGATAGCCCCACCTAAATCCATTTGCGAAACAAGCCACCCCCCAAAAATATCGCCATGGCGATTGGTATCTGCTGGCATCGCAATGGTTTTAATTACCAAAACACCTGGAGGGGATTCAAATTTTTTATCATTCTCTGTCATGTTGTTCACCTTAATTGACAATTCTTACTTCTAGTAATTCGATCTAACTTTATATACACTTCACTGGATATGCACCACCAAAGAACGCAACAACATAGTAACAAAAACCATGCAATCCTTCTCCTACAAAGATAACTTTCTCAATAAAAAGACTATCGTTGTTTGGCGACTTTATTTTGTTGGTGCTTTATTGACGATAGGCAGCGCCTTGGTTATCGGTCGATTGGTACAGTTACATATTATGCAAACTGACTTTTTACGTGCCCAAGGCAATGCCAGAACCCTGCATACAGTAGATATTCCCTCTTATCGCGGCATGTTAACCGATCGTCGCGGTGTCCCGTTGGCTATCAGCACACCGGTACACGCTGTTTGGATCAACCCGCAGCACTTCCAACCCACCTTAGCGCAACAACAACAACTTGCTGAGCTTTTAGAGCGCCCTTTTGAGGAGATAAGTCAAAAAGCCAGTCAATACGCAGATCGGGTTTTTATTTACCTAAAACGTGGGATCTCGCCTGGCTTGGCTGACAAAATCAAAGCACTCAATATTACCGGTTTAGGGTTAAAGCGTGAATTTAAACGTTATTATCCTGCTGGTCAGCAATGCGCACAATTGATTGGCTTTACAGACATTGATGATAAAGGCCAAGCCGGCCTTGAGCTCAGCTTTGAAAAATACTTAAAGCCCACCATTGGCAAAAAGCGTGTACTTGAAGATCGCACAGGTCGCTGGGTACAAGATATCGATCATTTACAAGCAGCTCAGTCAGGTCAAGACATCGCACTGAGTATCGACTTACGCATTCAAAGCCTTGCCTTTAAAGAACTCTCCAAGGCGGTGAAACAGCATCAAGCCAAATCAGCCACACTGGTTATGCTAGATGTGCTAACCGGTGAAGTCTTAGCGATGCTCAGTTTTCCTTCCTTTAATCCCCACAACCGCCAGGCCTGTCAAGGAAGTGCCACCCGAAATCGTGCCCTAACAGATCAAATCGAGCCTGGCTCAACTATCAAAACCTTCTCTATTGCCAGCGCTTTAGCAAGTCGCCAATTTACCCCTGATAGCCTGATTGAAACCGCGCCTGGCGCCTATTATATTGGTAAACACCTGGTCAAAGATCAAAGCAATTACGGTAAACTGAGCTTAAAAGAGATCTTACAAAAATCCAGCAACGTTGGGATCAGTAAAATGACCTTGGCTTTACCCCCAACGCAACTTTTAACAACATTTCGCCGCCTAGGACTGGGTAACGGCGCGCGCACCCCCTTTCCCGGGGAAAGACAAGGCTATCTGCCAGAAGATATCGCCCACCCCTTTGCCCATGCCACCTTGGCCTTTGGCTATGGCCTGACGGTCACGCCTTTGCAACTGGTCCACGCTTATGCCACCTTGGCCACCCAAGGGATTGAGCGCCCTGTTTCTTTGGTTAAAGTGACCCCACCTTTATCAACCCAAGTTGCGCTTGAGCCTGATGTTGCAAAAACAACGCTTGATTTACTTACTGCGGTCTTAGAAGGAACAGGTAAACGAGCCAATATCCCAGGCTATAAAACAGCGGGTAAAACAGGCACCACGCGTATCGTTGGCCCCCAAGGCTACGATCCTAACCGCCACCTTAGTTTATTTGTTGGGATCACCCCCGCCCAAAAGCCACGCTTGGCCACATTGATCATGGTTGAGGAGCCACATGAAAAGCACTATTATGGGGGACTTGTTGCTGCGCCTATTTACAAGAATGTACTCAGCAAAGCATTGCATACGTTAAACATTGCGCCTAACCCATAATGGCAAAAATTATTATCATTGGTGCTGGCATTGCTGGCCTGAATGCAGCACTCACCCTGGCCCAGGCAAAGCATGAAGTGATCTTACTTGAAGCTCGCAATCGCACCGGGGGCAGAGTCTATACGCAACAACAAGACGTTCCGGTCGAGCTAGGGGCATCGTACTGGGAGGGAACAAAAAAAAATCCCTTTTACCAACGCTACTTTAATGCCAAAAACCCAAACCAGCCTTGTACGCAACGTTTAGACGAAACCCAAAGCCAGCTCATTGCAATAGATCATCTTACAAATGGCCCTATTCCTTTTAAAACATGGTTTCCGCTTTATCAACAAGCCTGCACACTCCTTCAGCAAAATCCCCCAGGCCAAACTTGTGAGGCTTTTATTTTAGAAGCAGTATCAAAGCTGGCACCCGATAGGCGCTATTGGGTCAAAAAGTTCATGGAAAATCAGCTGCAGCACCACTGTACCCCTCTTAAGGCACGCGGCTTTCCTACGTTTACCCTACCCCAACCAACTGAGGATGAAGCTTGGGATGATGAAAATGCCGATTTTTGCTTTGTCAAAAAAGGCTATAGTCAAGTGACCGCACAGATTGAAAAAGCCTGTTTAGCAAAAGGGGTTAAACTTATGCTAAACACCCCTGTTACGCAAATCATCAACCAAAAAAACACTATTTTAATTAAAGCAGACAAAAAAACTTTTAAAGCAGATAAAGCGATCTCGACATTACCCATTGGCGTCCTTAAAAAACAAACCGCTCTTTTTGATCCAGATTTACCTTTTGAGAAAAAAGAAGCCATCAAAACCATCGGTGTTCATGAAAATACCCGGGTTATCTTGACATTTAAAACCCCTTTTTGGGGTAAAGGACAAGGCCCCTACCTTTGGTTAGATGCCCCTTATTATGTTGGCTTCAAAGAATTTCGCAACAATTATCCTTTATACCAAAAAGCCACCTTACAAACAGAAAAATACTCAGATGTTGCCGAAAAACTTTATCAACAGTACCCTTTAAAGCAAGCTGAAACAAAACTGGTACAAGTCATTTTAACTGACTTAGAAAAAGCCTTTCCCCATTGTTCTATCCCACCTCCTAGTGTAACGATTTACAGCTGGAGCCGCGATCCTTTTGCCCAAGGCGCCTACCCTTATCGCTCAGCAAAAATGACCGAGCAAAAGCAAAGGGCACTTAGCGCACCCTTTAAAAACCTTTATTTTGCCGGTGCGGACTTTTCACGATGGGGATTTTCAGTACACAATGCCTTTGCTTCAGGCAAAAAAGTTGCAAAGCAGCTTCTCAAAGAGCTTTAAAAGCCTACAAAGTGCCAAACATACGATCACCTGCATCACCTAATCCAGGTCGAATATAGCCCTGATCATCAAGGCAACGATCAAAGCTGGCTGCAAACAAGGTGATTTCTGGATGAGCTTGATAAAGTGCCGCTAGCCCTTCTGGTGCAGCTAAGATGCAAATAAAGGTAATACTCTTTACTTTATGTGCTTTTAGCTGTTCAATCGCATTAATAGCAGAGCCGCCTGTTGCCAACATAGGATCGCAAACATAAAAGTGGCGCTGCTCACTGTCTTGCGGAACTTTAAAATAATAGTGATGGGGTTTTAGCGTTTTACCATCACGAAATAAACCAATATGACCTACCTTAGCTGATGGCATCAATGATAACAGTGCATCTACCATACCAATACCCGCTCGCAAAATAGGTAAAATAACCGGCGAGGGCCCTGCTAAAAAAGGCGCTTGATAAGTCTCCATGGGCGTTTGAATTTCGTTTTCTTGTGTACTTAAGTTTTGAGTGGCTTCATAACCCAGTAAAAGGGTAATCTCATGTACCAGCTCTCGAAACAGCTTATGATCTGTTTGGGTTTGACGTAGTAAAGAAAGCTTACCTGCAACCAAAGGGTGGCAGACTTCAAAAAAATTTTTACCCTGATGATGGGGCTTTATGACACCCATATAACCCCTTTAATGATAAATCAGCTGGTCTTCCAGCAACAATGAGGCAGCAATGCTGGCTCGATAAAGAATAAATGGATCAGCATGATGCAAACCCACATTAATATCTTTGATGTGCGGGTGATTATGCCCTATTTTTTGCCAGTACTCCGATAAATTACGGATAGAGTCCTTTAAAAAAACCAGATATTCACCAAAAGACAATGTACTGTTCATATCACCCTCACCCAGCTTGCAACGCCACCGATAACACCGCCAAACACCCCTCCCCAGACCACAAGCCAGCCTAAGTGCTTGCGGATCATCGCTTGAATAATCTCTTTGACCTGAAGCGGGGTTAGTTGCGCCAAACGACAATCCACCATTTCTTCAACGGTGGCCAAAAGTTTTTTGCCACCCACCAATTTCTCAGCTAATTTATCTTGCAAGGCTTTTTCTGCCATCATATCGCGCATAGCTACCCGTAATTTTTTTTGTAAAGGCCTTCTAAGCGACTCTGTCATTTTGGCCGTCCCCATCACTGAAATCATGCTGCCAAAGGGAGAGGCCAAGATCCCGGCCACCAACGACTCATAAAGTTTGTTATAATCAAGCTTATCCACAATATCTTGCCAATCTTTTTCTTTTGGCAGCACCGTCTCAAGCGTACGTTCATTGAAAAATTCTTGCATAATGAGCTGTCTTAGCCCTTGCTTAAACTCTGCAAAACGCACCAAGATAACCCCTGATCCATAAAGCAGCGGTATTTTCTCAAATAACATGAAGACAGCTAGCCAGTTGGTCAAGGCCCCTGATAAGGCAAACAGCCCTATTTGGTTTAATGTGGCCTGATAAGATCCTTTTAAGCTGTAACTTAATACAATCAAACCAAGAGCCAACATATTTGTCACAAAGCTTTTATTTACAAAGTAACCATAGCGACTGGCATCCATTACTTAAGCCACGATAATCAAGGGTGTTGAGAATTGGGCCAGTATACCTTAGTGTGGACAATCTGTCCACTGCCATAAAAAGTTAGTTAACCCATCTAATTTTAACCCGATCTGCCCAATCTTTGCTGATAACCCATTGACCCTAGGGCGCGTCTAGGATAAGTTGGGGACTTTTACGCAATAAAGTTAATCTCGTGGCAAGCAAAAAAGCAAACTCCCTTATTCCTAACTTTGATAATGCGCTCAAAAAGCTAGAAGCCATTGTCCAGCAAATGGAAAACGACGAGCTTAACCTAGAGCAAGCCCTTAAGCAGTTTGAGCAAGGGGTAGCGCTTGCCCGCCAATGCCAACAAGCGCTAAAGCAAGCTGAACAACGGGTACAGCAATTGATAACCGAAAACCCAACCCCAGCGGATGCTTTGCAAACTACCGATCAAAAATGATGCCGATAACGCAGCGCTTAAAACAATGTCAAATTGAGATGGCAACGCTTATTCGCCAGTCTTTGCCACCATTAGATCCTACAACACCATTATTTGCCGCCATGCACCATGCCTGTCTTAATGGCGGTAAGCGCTTGCGCCCCTTACTGGTTTACACCACAGCTGAGCTCTTTTCGGTTGCCAAAGCACAGCTCAATCCCCTTGCCGTTGCCATTGAGCTCATCCACTGCTATTCCCTTATTCACGATGACTTACCCGCAATGGATAATGACGATCTACGCCGTGGTCAACCTACCTGTCATAAGTTATTTGGCGAAGCAACCGCTATTTTAGCAGGCAATGCCCTGCTTACTTTGGCTTTTGAGATCTTAGCAGCCCAGCAAAATAGTGCAATGGCATTGCTGTCAAAAGCCGCTGGCTGTCAGGGTATGATCTTAGGCCAAGCTTTAGATCTCTCACCCTCGCTTTCACCCACCCAAAGCACGCTAATCAAAATGCATCAGGCAAAAACCGGTGCTTTAATCGCCGCTAGCGTACAATGTGGCGCCCTTTTGGCAACACCAGATCAAATGACTTCTCTAGCTGAATTTGGCCAAGCCATTGGTTTGGCCTTTCAGATCCAAGATGACATCTTAGATGCAACAGGCCATACTCAAAAAATGGGTAAACACCCTCAAAAAGACGTGAAAGAAAACAAAGCAACCTTTGTAACCTTGCTTGGCCTTGAAAAAGCCAATAGCCAAATGCAGCATTACTATCAAAAAGCCCTGTCGCACTTAACACCTTTTGGTGAAAAAGCCACCCCTTTGCGTGAACTTGCCCGTTATATGATAAAGCGAGACAACTAAATGGGGATCATTGACACTATTCAGATCCCAGACGATCTCAAACGCTTGCCACTGAGCCAGTTGCCAGCGGTTGCAACCGATCTGCGTCGATTTTTACTTGAAACCCTTAACGAAACTGGGGGGCACCTTGCAGCAGGCCTTGGGGTGGTTGAGCTAACACTGGCACTACACTACGTTTTTGACCCATTAGTTGATCGCCTTATCTGGGATGTTGGCCACCAAAGTGCACCCCACAAGATTTTGACTGCACGGCGCAGCAAGCTAAAAACGGTCAGGCAAAAAGAAGGTCTCTCCCCCTTCCCACGCCGTGAAGAAAGTCCTTATGATGCCTTTGGTGTAGGCCATTCTAGCACCTCTATTAGTGCAGCCTTAGGCATGACACTGGCCAAACAAGCCCGCAAAGAAGCAGGCCGCGCCATTGCCATCATTGGCGATGGTGCCATGACGGCCGGTATGGCATTTGAGGCACTGAATCATGCAGGAGACTTAAAAGCAGATCTATTAGTGATCTTAAATGACAATGAGATGTCCATTTCAGGTAATGTTGGCGCACTGTCTAATTATTTTGCTCGTATCTTATCAAGCAAGCTTTATATGACAATGCGCCAAGAAAGCAAACGGGCACTTGATCTTATTCCCTCTATACGAGAATTAGCCAAAAAAACAGAAGCGCATTTAAAGGGAATGGTTGTGCCAGGGGCCCTTTTTGAGGAAATGGGATTTAACTACCTAGGACCTATTGACGGCCACGATACCAAAGCCTTGGTTAAAACACTGGAAAATATTAAAGCCAATCCGGGCGGTCCACGCTTATTACATGTGATCACACAAAAAGGCAAAGGCTACCCACCAGCGCAAGCCAACCCAATCCAATATCACAGCGTTGCCAAAGGATTTTATCAAGCCGCATCCTCTTTTGCAAAGCCAAGCTACTCAGACATCTTTGGTGACTGGCTTTGTGAAATGGCCGCCATTGAGCCTCAATTGGTTGCCATTACCCCCGCAATGCGCGAAGGTTCAAAATTAGTCCGTTTTGCAGAAAATTTCCCAGATCGCTACTTTGATGTCGGCATTGCAGAGCAGCACAGCGTCACGTTGGCCGCAGGCCTGGCTTGTGAAAAAATGAGGCCGGTGGTTGCTATCTACTCAACCTTTTTACAACGAGCCTACGATCAATTGATCCACGATGTTGCCATTCAAAATCTACCGGTACTATTTGCCATCGATAGAGCAGGACTGGTGAGCGACGGCCCCACGCACAGCGGAAACTTCGATCTAAGCTATCTACGGTGTATTCCCAACATGATTGTGATGACCCCTTGTAACAGCCAGGAGCTACGTGACATGCTCTATACCGGCTTTAAAGCCTTGGCACCGGTTGCCATACGCTACCCCAAGGCAAGCTGCACCCCAGTTTTGGGTAGCTGGCAACAGCTGCCGATTGGCAAAGCGCAGCTAATCAAAAAGGGACAAAAGATTGCGCTATTAAGCTTTGGAACCCTTTTAGCCACAGCTCAAATCGTTGCAGACAAACTCAATGCCACCTTAGTCAATATGCGCTTTGTCAAACCATTAGATGAAGCACTTATCAAAACGATTGCAAACCAGCACCCCTGGCTGGTCACACTAGAAGAAAATGTCATTGCTGGCGGTGCTGGTGAAGGCGTCAATGCCTTTTTACTGGCCCAAGGCCGTCAAAATTCAGTCATCAATTTAGGCTTGCCAGATCATTTTGTAGAGCAAGGCACACCTGATGAAATGCTCAAAAGCTGTGGGTTGGATGCAGCCAGCATCATCCAAACCATTGAAAAGCGAATGCAAAGCCATTTTTCTGGTGCCCCTAAAGCAAAAGCCCATTAAAGGAAAAGTATTTCATGACGACCTCAAAAGATTTTGTTGCTGATGTCCAAAGTTATCCTGACAAACGTCGCCTACCGATAGAGCGCGTGGGGATCTGTCGCCTTCGCCACCCAATCATCTTTGAAGAGTTTCAAGGCGCCTTTGCGCGACAAAACACCATCGCCCATTTTGATATGCTGGTCAATTTAGCAGCCGATCGCCGTGGGACCCATATGTCACGCTTTAGCGCCCTGCTCAATGAAAAAACCGTCGTCTTAAGCCTTGCCACTTTACCCA
>Ga0215266_1027_pt1 | contig 15162 bp, 20 predicted proteins | sample JAMX8_100Endo3_H_FD_182616 | JGI IMG/M metagenome (GOLD analysis project Ga0215266, IMG submission 182616) | Enriched cells of freshwater protists from Biology Centre CAS, Ceske Budejovice, Czech Republic - JAMX8_100Endo3_H3 | ecosystem: Environmental > Aquatic > Freshwater > Unclassified ...
TGGGCATCGCGCGACATAAAACCCGAAATAGTTGGGAGCTGCGTGTTCAACGTGCTGGGCGCGTAATTGCGGCCGGCACATATCCAGATAGGAAGTATGGCGGCTATAAGGCATCCCTTTCCGCTGCTATCAGCTGCATGATTCAGGAAGGCGCGGAACGGCTCGAGGGAGGGTTATCACTACGCCTTTCCAAAATTGTAACGGCCGTTTGGGTGTTTCGTAGAGGCGCCCTTCGTGCGGTAGCCTGCGTCTACAACCCGCAGCTAAAGAAAAACAAAATCGTTTTTTTGGCCAGCTTGAGCACAGTAGTCGGACCAGACGGATCCGCTGCCATGCGTAAGCGGCTCGAAATTTCGATGCATTGCGCATACGAAATAGAGCACCAGTGCAACGGAGTACCGAAGGATGAGGCTGTAAATATCGCTCACCAGGTTGAGTTGATTCTAATCAGTGATGAATACCGCGCATTCGTAAAATCTAGCCAAAATGCTAGGTCTCGAACGCTCTATAAATCAGGCTCTCACCGGCCGGGGAACAGCTGCGACGCCAGCTAGTATTTTAGGGCACCTCTCCTCTACTAGAAGTGCCGGGCACTTCTATCAATTCAAAGATTAACCCATCCACTCGAGATAACGTGAGGCCTATGACTTGCCCTGCTTTGAAATCAGGGTACTTTGGCGAGCCATCGGGTAGCGCCACTCGATAGCGGAATGTCCCATCGCTCTCCACATCACCCACGTGAAATGCTCCGCCCTCATAGAAGCAGTTGTCTTCAAAATACCCTTCCGTAAACGCCTGTGCTCCGACTGGTCGCAAACGATAGATTTTCCCTGCCTGCATTGACTCTGCCATTCCGATCTCCTTTTGAGCGAGGACTAGGCGCCGTCATTCGAGTATTCCGAGTAATTTATTCTGGCCACCAACTGGCTTTCGACCCGTCGTGCGTACTTACCGCACGGTTACGTCGTCAGGCGGCTTCACCACATTGAGGCCAAGTGAAACAGCCAGATCTACAGCGACGCTTTCGGAGTTCACACAGTCGATCCAATATGAGGGATCTTGAATTACTGCGATCGCAACTGGAGGCACATCCGGCGATGCTTCATCCTGGCGATAAATGTACACCTCAACACCTCTTCGCAGGTATTCCGCCATTGAGGTGCGAGTTTCAGGAAACACCCGCAAGACGTGAGCCCGTTGAACGTCTGAGAGCCCCTCAAGATTTGGCTCCCGGGAAGCCATCAGGATTCTTTTTTTCGACACAGCTCCAACGGCCATCGTAGGTCCTCTTAAAATGTGAGTTCGTTAACCTTCGTTAATGGCGTCCTTAGGTAAAGGATGGGTAGATCCTGTTTATTCCGAACGCTTAAAAACTTGTCCACTGAACACTTGGCTTAATGTTTGTTTACCGTCTTTCTGAATCACAAATTGCGCAGAGCATTTCAACCCGCCGTCATCAGCTGACGCATACTCGCCCTGATCAATCTTCAGGACAGTAAAACCCTGTTTTGCCGCATTCATTTCTGCAAGACCGCGCAGATTGGAAATGCATTCATCTCGCTCGGTAATCCGTCCTGACTCCGCGCTAGCGCCCAAAGAAAAACCCATTGCGAGTGTCGCCAAAATCATCGTCTTCGCAAGATTTCGCATTAACCAACTCCCTATGAAACGCCTTTTCGCCTCTCAAACTGATGAGGCCAAACTGAAAGGACCGTAGCGCAAACGGCTACCGATCACGTTTTAAATCCTTCCGATATTAAACTATACGACAAGTTATTCCAATGTAATTTTTGAACTATAGATTATCTTTTATTTTAGCGTTCGTTCGCCTTGAAGATGCTGATTCACTCTGGCAGTCTTAGGTTTGGCCTATACAGGGGCCAGCCATCCGTTTAAAGCAAAACGACTCCGTCGTACTGTGGTTTCCTACAAATTATGCGTTTAGCGTCCATGGGGCCTTTACGCGTGCGGAAAACGGATGACGCTCGCCTGCGCCCAAGGAAGCTACCATGCCACCATCGTTTAACGCTGCGCGCTCTGTTCAAGGTATCAAACACCGAGCCAAGGTGCTCTCCAAGTCAGGGGAAGCGGCTTATATGCACCTGCTTGACGTCGAGTCACAAAGAGCCGGCTTTAGCAGTTGGAAAGCTGCGCAAAAGTTCCTTCCTACCAAGGTTTTTGCAACTCGGATTTCCTCACCTTGGGATCAGCCGAGTGCCGATGGTTTCAGATCACTTGGGGTAGAGACACTAACCTTCAGCTTTCGCCGGCCCGTCCGATGCATGATCGAGGACGCCCCTGCCACGATGCTTTATGGCTGGTTTTCTGCCGCTGAGGATGGTGAAGCGAAATACCTGGGCAATCCTTTTGATCAGGCTGAGGCTAGAGAAAAAATATGCCACTTTGTGCGCTCCCTGATGTTTCAAGAGGCAACTGGGCTTCTTCCGGATTTTGGCGGTACGGGAGTATGGCCCAGAGGAACCGACGGAAACCTCTCCTGGGATATCACTCCTCCTGGCAAAGGCCGTCTTAAGTATTGGGTTCATCCGCAGACCAACGAAAAGCTGGTTACGATAGAGCGCGATTGGATTGATCATTTCTTCAATGATGAGGAAATGAAGGCTTGGTGCCTAAAGCATGATTACCTGATGACCACGCTGAAATGGAGTGGCATAACATCGCAAAAAGACGCCCTTGATTTCTCCCTACTGACGCGCCGAAAAAGTGAAATAGACCTCCAATCGCTTGTTGCAGCTATCGAATTACTGCCTGACGATTTCAGCCCCTCGAACTGGCCCGGCACATCAGAGATATCAAGAACCGCGATCAAGCCGAACGCCCGGCCGTTGGGTGACACACATGCTTGAAATAGCAGGTAGTGTGGCCCCGGGCGCGCCACCGCAAGCAGTATGCGAGACACACCAGCCGAATCGGGTGAACGTGTGACTTCCCCTATCCTGTACCTCCCACTTTTAGCCGCGCAAGCAGATACCCTAATCAACCCGACCGCTTCTGCTCAACACTTGCTCGGCAAGTGGGATGCGAGCCAAGTGGCCTCAGTAGCAATAATTCAGAATCTGCCTACTCTGGCAGGAAAGCCGAAAAGCGAAATTATCATCGAGAAAGCACTGGCAGAAATGATTTCGGTTGGAGAAGAATTGAGCCGCTCGCATCCAGCCGGCACCTTTTCTAGTCTTATATCAAGCCGTTTTCAGCGTGACCTTTTTAAACAAGGCCTCGCCCTCATGCCTCGGCTCGGGCTGCGCTTTCTTGATCAAGAGGCGCTAGCAGCAAGGCACTATTTAAGCGGCGGTCTCTGGAACTTCAATTTCTGCACAGAGCACACTCAAAGACTGAACCCGCTGAAGCATTCGTTCGAATCCTCATCAGGTAAAACCTTTTCTCTGTCCAATCAGCAGAGTCGAACGTTTCGAGTGATCCACGCCGAACCTGACGAAAGCATCCATATCCAAGGGCTAGCCGGTACGGGGAAAACCCATATCATTGGTCGCTTAGTGGATTCCCTTACCGCTTGCAGACCTCTTGTACTTGCTTTCACGGCCGTACAGCTACAAGTATTGATGCAGCGTATTGGCGCTGGCCACGTACGCGGAATGACCTTCGGTGAACTCGCAAGCTATGTATTGGAGCGTGACCCAGGCTTTAGCAGACCAGGTAGGCGGGCATCCGCGCGGTACCAAGTAACCCCGGAAGATATCGCATCACGCCTTGGTTTTGGGCCTGTCAGTTGGCTTAGTCCAGCTCGAGTCGCATCTACATGCGCCAAAATGGTTGCCACCTTCTGCGCCAGTCTCGATCAGTGCTTAGCTGAGCAACATATTCCCAAGGGACTTACTCTTGAGGCCTTAGATCGTGCTGTCTTGGTTGCGTATGCTCAATCGTTATGGACTCAAACGGTCACGCCGACAGATCCGCGCCATCAGCTTCCGCTCCGTGGGTACCACCGAATCAAACTCATGACCCTTCAGGAAGTAATGATTGGCACCGAGTTCACTCATGTCATTGTTGATGAAGCACACGATTTGTCTTGGCCACTTTCAGCCTTTCTTGACCGCTGCCCGCAGCCAGTCATAACGCTGGGTGACGCATGCCAGCGTTTGGATGGACGTTTTTACCAACGCGCTGTTGCACTCCGCAAGCATGAAATCACGCACTCCATCCGCGCCGGCCGCCAGATGGAAAGCGTTCTAAACCCTCTAATTGATAAACATCCGGTGTTGCAGCTGGCTTCGCTCGAAGGCAATACCGGCGTTGATACGAAAATTGTGTACTACGATAAGCCGGAAGTTCCAACCGGGGCCGTGACGATTTTAGTCGAGTCCGAGTGGGGGCTATTTGAGTGGTTCCAGCGCCTAGCGAATGCCGGCGCAAGTTTTAGTTTGTTGCCGGGAGCGGTCAACGCCTTCCGTAGGTTTATCCTCGACTGCATCGCATTGTTCCGCGACCACACGCGGCCTACCCACAGTGCCCTTTTCAAATACACCAGCTGGGATGACCTTAGGGCGGACATTAGCGCAAAAAATGGTAGCTTTCAGCGTATCGACCGAATGCTTTGCAAGGGCTATAGCTCCTCGGAATTTGAGGCAGCTTTTCTCATCCTTGATCAAACTGGCACCGCGCCCCTCAAGCTTGGCAGAGTAATGGACGCACGCAACGCTGAGATTGACTCTGTGATGCTCGCGCCAGACTTGCTTGGGCAGATTAGACCTGGTGATCGCGCTGCGGCGAGTAGAGCCTTTGCTGCTCTTTACACTGGCGGCTCACGAGCTCGCCACAAGCTTATCGTTCCCGGCTATCTTCGGGACTGGGCTTCCGATATGTCCACAACAGCGAAAGCACCAGCCACCTAACCTGGCGAAAAATCGTCACCGGTGTGACAGGCCGTTTCGGCGGAGTGTTCTTTGGTGCGAACCCGCAAACAGGTCTAAGTCGGTGGGTTATGCCCAATCTGAAAGGAGGTCTGTCGGCGTACGAGGCTTTTGCAGTGCGGTACAATCCCTATACCGCGTAGGAGTGCAGCAAATGATCCCACCAGCGACTAAAAGCGTCGCCAGTGAAGTCCGCCAGTTAGCGAGACTTCACAAAGTGACGTCTAAGCGAGATGGCGTAAGTCGCATGGCAGGCAAAATTTCCTCTCTATCGGGGGACACCGTTGTACTGGATACGGTTGAACAGCTGCTTGTTAATTTGAAGCGCAAGGGTGTAATTACTACTTCTGATCTGCTTGCGATGCAGGTGCGCTACCTGGAAGAGAAAGGCATGGTAGAGCGCCGGACAAAAAAGGGGAGCCCGCAGAATTCGTAAAAATCGTACGCTAAGGTTTTTCGATTAGCCGTAGGGGCCTGATCCTGTGGCTTTGTGGTACGCCGAGATGAAGGAAATTTAGGACATTGGCTCTGTAGGCCATTGTTTTAAAAGCGTTAGGTTGTAAATGCCCATGTCTCACGGGCGATGGCCGCAAGCAGTCAGTTGAAGTGTTCCCGCACGCGGTCAGGCAGTGCCACTTGCACACCCCGTCAAGCGTGAATAACATGGGGCCATGTGAGTGCATCTACTGAGGATTCGTAGGAATCGGCCTCACCGATACCTACAAACTAAAACCGCCTTCTCAGGGCGGTTTTTTTTCGCCTGGCACTTAGCCACCCACGGGCACACTGTCGAGGATTTATCATGCTGATCACCATGGAACTGTCCCCCCACGAGCTGGAAACACTGCGCGACTTCCGCCGGCTACACGCGGAGTACGCCCGTACTGCATCCAGCGCACCCGAACTGGAGCTGAACAAGCTCTACAGTGCGCTCAGCACCTCAGCGCAGATCCTGGCAGAAGCCCTGGACAAAGCCGCCCAGGCCCAGGGCGTGTAGTCACAGCTCTACGGTAAACCCACGCAGCCCTACCGCTTCGGCAAACCGTCTAACTGCGGTCAGGATCGCCCAGGTTCGCAGTGGCTCCCGCCGGGATGGCCTCCCCGATCATGGCGTTAGCACCTGGCGGCGATCAGTGGCGGCCACATCGACCGCAATAAACAGCGCCTCAATAGTGGCCGGGGTCAGCGCACGCGCAGCCTCCACGCCTTCCACAAAGCCTTCCGCGCGTTCCTGGGCCAGCTCCAGGGCGTGCAGATCCTCGACACGCTCCAGGCGCGCCAAGTGGTTGGCCAGCTTGGTACGGATCAAGTCCGGCAGGCTGACGGTACTCAGCGAGAAAACACCGCTCATGCCGGCACCTGGGGGAGTTGCCGCAGCAGCTCGGACATCTTGCGCCAGGGGTTTTGGGTGAAGTCGCCCGTCCGGGGGCAGCCGGCGACGTGACGGAATGGTTCGTCCGCGCTGCGCGCCGGTTGCCCGGCACTGCCACCGGCGCAGTGCACCGCGTTACCGTCCAACACCCACTTGGTAGACCAGGCGTTAAGGCTGTCGTCCAGCCGGTACCGGACAGCGTTACGGTCACGGGCGCTCATGTCACACCTCCAGTAAGGCAAAGCCAGCGCGCCAGTCTTTCCAGCCGATCAGGGCATATGCCTTAAGCTGGACCAGCTGTTCAAAGGGCAGCGTGCCGGCATCTTCCAGGCCGTCCAGGTAGGCGCACAGCTCGCTCAAGGCATCGGCAAAGGGCACCGGCGCCTCAGCGCGCAGGGTTGTATTCAGGCGCTCGGTCAAACCTGCTCCAATCGCCAGAGGCAAATCATTCAAAAGCTCGCGCACTTGGGCACGGGTCAGAAGTGGTTCTTCGTAGTGGTCGAAGGCGGACAACTGAGGGGCTGACATCGAGGTCGTTCCTTTTGAATGATTGGCGGGTAGTGCGTAAAACCACTGTAGGGGGTGGTGGTAGGCCAGTCTAGGGTGGCGTGGTTTCCATGGGCATAAAAAAGGCCCCCACACCTGGCGCAAGTGTGGGGGCCTGTTTAATAAGCGGCGTTATTCGTAACGCGTCAGGCCACCTTTTCGGGGTTGGCCTTGGCCCAGTCGGCCACCGCTTCTGCTTGCGCCATGGCCTCCAGCGCACCGTCGGCCAGCTCCACCATGCGCAGGCCTTCCGCGCGAATTTCGGCCGCTACCTTGCGCATGTCCTCGGCCGTGGCCACGTCCTTGCGGTAATAGCCCTCATCTACCAGCCACTGACGCGGCGTGGCGTAGTCCGGCACGGTCGAATCGAAGTCATCGGTCTTGGCGGGGGTTCCTCAGTTAGCTACGTAATTTCAGAGCAGTTGCCGAGCAGAGGTAGCACGTGGAGGGTCCGGAAATAAGGCATCAGCCTTTTAGTTGAACTATAGTTAATCTTTTATTGGCTTTGTATGCACTATAGTTCATAATGCACTCATCGAATCCTGCTAATGAGGAGCTATAAATGGCCGACGCTGCAAACGCCTCTGTGTGCCGTACCCTGCACAAGCTTACGAATAAGCTGCACGTTTTCAAATCCCGGGTTGAGTTTGTTGTCCTGGCATTCAAACACGGCCTCGTTGAGGACATCACTACCTACGCATTGTGGGATCGCTACGAAGGTCTGGGCGAGAGGCAATTTGATGCGTGCTTCGAAATGGGCGACTCACAAGATGTTATTGCCGAGCTAATCAAAACCGCCCGAGCTGAAGGATTCATTGACAGTATTCAGCAATGGTGCGGAGAGCAGAGCTTTGCCCGCTGGTGCGGCTATGCAGACCGTCAAGGCAGGTTATTTTGAAGGAGCTTGCCCCAAACTTATAGGGCATCTCGATAACACGAGTTAAATGGCGGCACCTGGAGCCTCGTATTATTGCGGGGCTAAGGACGTAGAAATGGCAGCATTCATGGGTACGAGGATGCGCCATCTCACTCTAAATTTTAGGAGAATATTGAATGGCATGGCCAGTGTGGTTGCATTGTGTGCAAATGGTTTTGATTGTTGTCGCAACATGCACAAGCACCGGTGCATTTTACTTATATGAAACCATTTCTCATGTACCGAATGGGCGCGCACGCGAGGATCAAGTTCAGCGAGCGTACATGCTCTGTTTCGCTGGTCTATTTTTCTTCGCTGTCATAGCCGCGCTGAATTGGACCAATCTCGCAGAGACTTTGCTTGAGGCCTTCGATTACTAATATTTTCATCGATGAGTCCCGTGTGATTTTATTCAAGCGTGAGATAGGCCACGCTCTAAATCAGAAGAGAATTACCTATGGCAAACATACAGGTTGTCCCTCACCCAAAGCTAAAGCGTGACTACGCCGGGAAGAGAGTCCGCACTCTACGGGAGTTCCGCAACGGGTGGGGAGTCATACCGGCTGGCTCACTAGCTGTAATTGATCACCAGAGCCCTAAAGGTTCGTCCCTTGTAGTTGACTGCTGTAGCTGCTGCGGGTTGAAGCCAATCATCAGCTCAATCAAGGCCAGCGACATAGAGTTTATTCAGTGCTAGGGAATCCCTGCCGATGATCAAACTCTCGATTGAACTGGCGCGGGGGGTCCCAGTGGACCTGTCTTCATGCCGCAATCTGAGCTGGTAGAAACCGTCACCAACAAAAGCATCAATGCGACCAGGTCAAAATACGAAGTTGATGGCTGGACGATCCATTCGTGGGCAGTAGCAGAGCAGCTCGCATACGATGAAGGTCATCAAGCAGCAACGGAAGGCCTAGACAGCGATGCGAACCCCTATGCTGGCCATTTCTGGAAGCATGATGAATGGTTTATGGGCTGGAGAAGCTACCAAGAGTCCAACACCTAAACGGGAAGGAAAACACCGCATGAGCGTCCGCCTCGAGCTTCAATGCATAAACCTGAATGACCCGTCCACTGACGAGTGTTTCAGCCTCCTAGAGAAGGGCCTGGGAGCCGTTGCTGATGACTCTCAGGCTGACGTTGCCCGACAGTACAAATTGCTTCAAAAACAGGCCCCAGCTCAAGGCTGGCGCTGGGCAAAGCTAGCTCAAGGCTCGAGAGGCTGGCTCTGCCCCAACTGTGTAGCATTATATGAGTCCCAAACAGGCCAAACTTTAAACTGACCCGTGGCGAAGGAGGCGCCAGAGCGATACTGACTAGGCCTGAAGGCGAAATGCAGTCAAACTTTCCCTACCAGCACTCGACGAGTGCTGTCAGAAAATTTTCAGTCGTGAAAAGAAATAAGGCCAACAAATGACCGACCTGCCAATCATCGGCACACTTCCCCCTGCCCCGCCTGAATGCTCAATGTACTTCTGGGTACGTTTTTTTGCTAATGCAGACCCAACGATTGGTGATGAATGGTACAACTGGAAAGCTCTGGAAAACCTGCCACCGTGTGGCCATTTTGATTTTGCCCAAGGGGGCTCTCTGAGCTTTCGCTTCGCGCCATCGACGAGGGATTTTGAGGTGGTCGAGCTACCAATCCTGGCGGTACTTGAAATGATGGAAGCGGACCAACGTTTCAACCTTAATCCCGCACGCTGGCACCGAGTAAAAAACCAGATTCACAATGGGTCAATTGAGTACCCGTGGGTTACCGCAAATCGCTCCGGGCACCCATCTTTGATGGATGGTCGCCACCGGCTTGTGGCGATGATGAAATTTCTCGGCCTATCTCACGCGCCATTCGTGGTTGAGTCGAAACACGTCGAGTCGGTTAAACGATATTTCTTAGGCAACTGATGAGTTAAGCCTCACCGGCCGGACTTGGCCATCTTGAGATGCATCCGGGCCGCTTACACCGGGAAGGCTCAGGCACCCGTTCCGCCGGTACAGGCTCAACAAGAAACATTGCGCCCCCACAAGCGGGGCGCCCATCATCCATCATCACATGGTAGCGCTTCGGCGCACGCGTATCTGGGCGTGAGTACCAGCTAGCATCCCGCAGCGCAGCCATTACTGGATCAGACATTCTGGACCTCATCAAAGTAAGTCGCGGCGAGCTGTCGATACCCGCCACCAAACCAAAAAGCTTGGCCCTTTGCTGAACTTCAGCCTTTGCGATTAGCCTTGGGCAGAAACAATTTCCCAAAGAAAAGATATGCGGTAAAGGCCACACACACCCAAGCTAACCAAACAAAAATCTGCGCATTAGACCAGAAACTTTCAGCCCAGCATTGTGTGCAGCTAGGTTGCGCCTTCAACCAAGAGGACGTGAGATCAACAGCGATATAAACCAAATAGAACCAACCCAACACCACAGCCCCAAAAAAGGCCTTTAAGATTTTTCCATTCATAGTCGTAATTCCTCATATAAATTGCTGGCGCAAAGGCTTGCGCCAGATCTCTCAACCGAATAGCAACGTTAAGCTGGCATAAAAAACATCAGGGGCATAACAGCACCGACAATTCCAAAAAACTCGCTCTGCATAATCGTTTCACTGATTGTAGAGGCTTGCGTCGAATGCCTTTTCAAAGGTAACCCTAAGATAGCCAACCGCGGCCGGCGTGGTCGAAAGAATCATACTTCTGATGATATCCGAACGTACCGAATGACCATCAGGAAGTTGAAGAGAATCCCATGTGAGCACGTAAGAGTTCGCAGCAGGACCCGCGATTTGGCGACCGACAAGCTTCGATTGATCAGGTAGCAACTGGCCGTCAGTGACAGTACAGGTGACACCTCGGGACATCATCGGCTTACCCCCTTTGAACACGGTAGTTTTGTCGAGGGTTTCAGTGCTTGGAAATGGTAAACAAATAACGGCCGTTCCGGCCGGTACGTTGAGGGCCGGCGTCTTTTCTGTTGCCAGGACGATACCTGCAAAAAGCAAAGGCACCGCCGCATAAACGAATTTCATAACCCCTTCCCTCGACCTTATCCTGTAGCACTGTTTGCAGCGTGGGTAGGTACCAGGTCACACCGAAGCCTCAGGTGCACCAGGTTCATTTACCCACACGCCATTTCGATATCAGTTAGAGCTGAAAAAAGTCGCGAACAAACCCTTGAGCTGCTTGTTTCCAGCATCTACCAGGTGGTTGTCATCGAAATAGAGCGGAACGCCATCCTTTGAACCCATGCATTGGCCGTTAGGACAAAGGTACGGGACTGGGTCTAAGACCTGAGCTCCACATTGCTTAGCAGCTGAATCAATCGCAGCATTCGCTATCTGCGCACGCTTCTCATAATCCGCAACAGGAACGGAGATGTCCGATTTGCTGCCCAATATCCTGGATTGCAGATTGATGCCTTTGTAAACGCTGAATGGCATCTCCGGGATAGGCCTGACAATCGACACAGGGTGGTGCTCTGCGATCGAGCAGACGGTCCGTGTGTACTCCTGCGTGTATTTCTCAGCGAAGGCCTGCGTACTGAGCTTCTTATTTCCGTCGAAGTACACGCGAAAGCCATTGTCTCTGCCAGGGTCAGAATAGAGAGCGGCCCGGCTGAACAGGACTACAGGTACCCCAAGATGGGTGGTTTGAAGAGCTTCCATCTTTAGCTTGTTGAAACCTTTGCACTTGCGTTCGAGATCCTTGTCCTGCATCTCGAAGTTCAAGAGCGTTGGGCACCCCCCTCTTGCCCACGACAAGGATGCCTGTGGGTTTTCAACCTGCACTGCGGCAGCTGTTGATTGAGCGTGACTGTCACCAAAAATGATCACAGATACATCGCCGCTCCCTAGCTTGCAATCGGCGGCTTCGAAGTCATTGGGATAGCACTCTTGGGTATACAGCTTGCTGGTATACGCTGGCTGGCTTTGCTCTACGAAGGCGAACCGTACAGCTGGATAATCTTTGACCACAGACGCGGTGATAGCCGCTACAGCAACGACAGAGACAGCCGCACCACCATACCTGTAGATAGCCCAAGATGTTTTTGTGATTTTTTTAGCCCGGGACTCAACCAAGTGATGCGAGAGGGCGCCGAGGAGGAATGAGGAGGCAATAGCCATCCATGTGTGCAATGGGCTAGTTAGCAGGCCGCAGGTATAGAGAAACACAACGATAGGCCAATGCCACAGATACACGGAATATGAAATTTTACCCGCGTACTGCAAGAGCCCGTTTTTGCTGAACACTGAATTGGTATTGGCGTAAATCACCAAAGCCGTACCTAAGACAGGCAATACCGCTAAGTACCCTGGCCATTGATCTTGCTCAGAGAAACCATAGATACCAGCAACGATAAGCAACAGCCCTGTCCCTTCAAATGCCGATCGGTAGGACTTTGAAAGCGTAAGTGGAAAAAGAAAGACAAGCCCACCGGCTATCATTTCCCACGCCCGGGTTGGCAGCATGTAGAAAGAGAAAACTGGATTGGTTGCCGTGAAAATTACGGAGCTGATCAACGATAGAACACCGAGAGCAACCAAAGCCATGCGGGCTTTCGCTTCGCCGAAGAACTTAAAGAGCCCGATCGCGATCACTGGGTAAAGCACATAGAACTGCCACTCAACAGAAAGTGACCAGGTGTGAAGCAACCAGTTTTCATGAAGGGGCGCGTCAAAGTAGCTACCACCTTTCGCGAACATGAAGTTGGAGCTGAAAAGCAAACTGCTTTTAACGGTGCGCAAGGCCTCTCGGTAGTCATCCAGGGGCAGGTACACGAAGCCAAAAATCATCAGCACACTGCACATCACGGCAAGTGCAGGGATGATTCTGCGAGCACGCGAGGCATAAAATCTGAACAGCGAAAAGCTACCCTCTCGGAGCCCACTGAAGATAATCCCCGTCATCAAGAAACCGGAGATTACGAAGAAGACGTCCACACCAGTGAAACCTCCACCGAAGCCTCCAATCTTGAAATGAAAAAGTACCACTGCGATTACGGCCAAGGCACGCAACGCATTTACGTTGTTCCTAAATTGCATGGGATATTCCGGGAGAATAGAACTGGTTAAGATGAATTGTAAGTGCGTTTAACGAACTAGTCAAAGAAGAATATCGCCTCGAAATTCCTGACCATTTCCTACCATAGATGCGCTCATTTTCGGTGTAGGGAGAGGAGAACATCAAAATCAAAAATCATTTTTGTTTATTGCCGGCTCTGACGAAACAGCCTTGAAAAGCATAGGGAGAGTGGAGGCGCCCACCCGTGCTCTGCCGGCACCTTCGGGTGGCAAGAGTCCAGCGCTTGTCGATCATAGATCGGCTATGGATAGTAATAACTTGACAACGGCACTCAAAAAATTATGCTTGTCGGACGGCCTGATCCGCTGCGTGCTGGCAAGACATAAACGCCCTTCTCCGACTGGCAAAGATCTTTTCACCTTCCCAACTCTTTTTTGGTCACGTTACAGCCTTCAAGGCAGTGATGCTCACCTACGGCCGCCAGCCCTGTTCTATGTGAGCGACACTGCAAATTGGAGCGCAAATGAAACGTGTACCTTCTTGTCCACGAGACCTTGAAAAACAAGGGCCTCTTACATCTTCTGCTAAAAAACTCAGACAGGTTTGGCCGCTGGCCAAGCTTGGGCTCGCCGCTGCTCAAAATACGACGATTATTGGATTGGGCTATAAGTCAAGGAAGGAAGCCGAAGCGTGCTGCTTCGATCCAGCTTGCCCGCCCGCACGCCTTACACGAGAGCAAGTCATAAGCATTGTCGCTTCGAATTTTCATCGAAAATTTGGCATCAGCTCTGAAGACGCCAAGACGATCGCATCTCAAATTGGCCTGGGCGCCTTCCAAATCTGCCAGCAACCCACCAAAAAGCTTTCACCTTTAGTTTTACCCGGCCCACTGCTTGAGCTTGTCCCACCCTTCAGTTTTTCGGTTGGCCAAAACGGATCAACGCTGATTCATAGTTTGATTTTGAAGCACCTAAGCGCTTTTGAGGCAGGCGAGCTTACTGACATGGGTCAAGAGCAAGCGCAAAAGATTATCGCCGACTCAACCTGCTCCCTCATTGCTGCTGTCCGTGATTATGGGGTGATCCCAAAGGGCATTGAATTGCTCCCACTGTTCAATAGCACCGGGGTTTTCAGGGGCAACACTTTATACAACCCGATGATTCAAGGCATCTGTGCGTTCATAACCCCAGACGCGCACATTTTTGAATTCATCGCCAAGCTGATAATCAACAGGCCAACCTGGAATCGTTTTTGCCAAATAAAGGAGCCTGGCGCTGGTAAAGGCGCCACAATTTCCGGTCGCCTAGATGGCGGCATGATCTTCAACGCGGGTGAATGGAAGGCCCCCCTCCCGGAAAATGCATACCAGTATGTGTACGACGGTGCCGAACAACTTTATCGGTTGAAGCCAGGTAAAGAACTCAACACCCAGTCGCTGGCGCTCGCACTCAGCGGCGAAGCTCACCCCCTGGTGAAAATAAGCGACCTGATACCGCTGCCGAAAATCACCCTCGATGATGGGCGGTACCCATCAGGAGACCCATTCGAACTGCCGACCAAAAAGATCGTTGACCATGGGAAGCTTTGTGCGCGCACCCACGAGACTGACAGGATCTGCGGGCCGATGTTTTACGAACGCAACGTAATGTATCTGAGCTTGACTGAGTGGCTGACAGTCGCTGATGTTCCAGACGTCCTGATGGCAACAGTCGATGTTCCAGAGAACGACTTCAACGAGCCAGTATCCTTCACAGACATTGATGCGCTCCCAAAAAATAGTCTGCGCATGCATTACCACCTCGGGAAAGGTCTTCAAAAAGCGGAAGAGATGGCATACCAACATCTTGACTCAGCTTCTGGAGTCTCAGAACTGGTTAAATTTCTAATCAATGCAGTGACGCCAAATGACTTCGCTAGCCTAACTACAAGCGTTATGGGGCGGGACAAACGCTTTTTGCACATGCTCGATAAAGATGCAGCACCTCTAATTCGAAGTCAGCTGAAAGTCGACGGCGAAGCCGTCCAAGCTTTATATCCCGGCTTAGCAGCCTACGACACCAATTCCCTCGGGTACGCCCTCAATGCGTACCGGACGGCTGACGAGCGCCCCTCAGCAACACACCGGAGCGGCCCACCATCTACATCCGTAGAGCGGGTGGACTTTCTAACCTATTTGGCGCTGTCGGCAGTTTGCGAGCCCTCCACCCATGCACTCCCCTTGCGCATCGCTCCACGATCGCGCGCCTGCCTGTTCGACGCCGTACTCAGTGCGGCCAATCAATCAAGCAAGAAAGTCGAGACGGATGCACGCGCTGTCGATGATTTCATTCGTCGTCATGATGCTCAAACCAGCCTGATTCAAAGCGTAAAGACTTGGCGTGCATCGGAGGCCGAAAAACGCATGAAGGCTCGCTCACTTAATC
>Ga0215266_1028_pt1 | contig 15144 bp, 11 predicted proteins | sample JAMX8_100Endo3_H_FD_182616 | JGI IMG/M metagenome (GOLD analysis project Ga0215266, IMG submission 182616) | Enriched cells of freshwater protists from Biology Centre CAS, Ceske Budejovice, Czech Republic - JAMX8_100Endo3_H3 | ecosystem: Environmental > Aquatic > Freshwater > Unclassified ...
AAACGTATGTCCAATGAATCAGCTCATCACCATCCCTGGTAGGTCTTTTCCAGCCCGCCATCCATGGCGGTCGTTCATTGCGCTGCATTTGTCCATCGGACAAACGGTCGCAGCTTACCCCACGCGACGAGACTTTAACCTAAATTCCGCAGTTAAACTCGTTACGAGAGGGGCTAATGTGTTGAATATTAAGGTTATTTTGAATGGGTTGCGACGCAGCCGTACTCACTCGTACGGTGAGGAGCAAACCATTCAAAATAACCTTTAGATTCAGTGCAGTAGCCCCTCGTAGTAGAGTTTAACTGCGGAATTTAGGTTTAACCTAGAAACCGCAGTAAAACTCGTCACGAGAGGGCTACTGCGGTTTCTAGGTTTAAATATATTCGCCTGCGTAGTTACCGTGATTATCAAAAATAGCTAGGAGAGATCTTGGAGTGCTGCTGTGGGGAGCGTTTTAGCTTCAACTAAATTACGTAACCACCATAAGAGAAACACGCCGGGCAGTGCAATGACAAAGGTCAAAAAGTAAAACGTAGCCCACCCTAAGTGCGCTACCATTACGCCGGCAAACGGTCCTACGAAAATACGGCCTACACTGGCCAACGCTGACAATAAGGCAAATTGAGCTGCGGTATAACGTAGATCACACAAGCTCATTAACAAGGCCATAAACGCCGCTGTACCCATGCCACCGCAGAGATTTTCAAGAAAAATAGTAAGTATCATCAAGCCGTAATGCTTACCCACCATCGCTAACACCATAAACATCAAATTCGTAATAGCTTGCAACACACCGAAATACAATAAGGCACGATACAAACCGATACACATCATCCACATTCCACCCCATAAAGCACCGATCAGCGTGGCTAATATCCCCACCACTTTTACCACCATGCCCACATCAGTTAAACTGAAACCCAAACCACGAATTAAAAAGGTGGTGCTTAAACTCATGGCAAATGCATCACCTAATTTATACAACACAATTAAAATCAGTAAGGCCCACGCTTGATCTCTATTTATAAATTCGTGCCACGGTGCTATCACTGCAGTTGCTAATGATTTAGGTTTTTCAATATTGAGATCCGGTTCAATTGCAGCAATGGTCGCAATGATACCGAGCAGCATGAGTAACGCTATAAAAGTATAAGCGGCATGCCAACCGAACAGATTAGCCAACACCAGTGCCAGTCCTCCTGAGATAATACCGGCGATCCGATACCCCGTAACATAGATTGCAGAGCCCAGGCCTCGTTCTTTTTCCGGCAAAATCTCAGTACGATACGCATCAATGGCAATATCTTGTGTTGCTGAAAAACACGCAACAAGCAGTGCTAAAAAACCTAACAATACAGCATGGTGAAGCGGATCATAGCGTGTCATAGCCAGGATGGTCAGCAGCAACAAGCTTTGTGTTGCAATCATCCAACCACGCCGTGCGCCTAAGAAAGGCAAAGCCCAGTGATCTAATACAGGCGCCCATAAAAATTTATAAAAATACGGTTGCCCGATCAACGTTAACCAACCGATGGTGGTCACACTCACCCCAGCCACGGTGAACCATGCTTGCAAGGCGGTACTGGTTAATGCTAAGGGTAGGCCTGAGGAAAAACCTAATAAGAGGATAACAGTTTGTCGACGTAAAAAGGAAAGACTCATAAGTAAACCTTCCCCACGGCATCGCTGTGGGGAAGTATTTCCATGTTAAGAGGATTTTTTAGGCTTGTCTTTAGTGTCACCTATCTTAATCAAATGAATTTTGAAAATAAGTGTTTGATTAGGGCCAATAGGACCACCTACACCACGTTCACCGTAGGCTAATTGCGGTGGAATATACACTTCCCAAGTAGAACCTGTTTTCATTAATTGTAAGGCTTCCGTCCAGCCAGGGATCACTTCAGAAACTTTAAAGGATACGGGTTTACCTACTTTGTATGAACTATCAAATTCTTTGCCATTAATAAAACGACCTTGATAATCAACCGTAACGGTATCGGTTGCTTTAGGTTTAGGTCCTTTACCATCCGTAATCACTTTGTATTGCAAACCACTGGATAAAGTTTTTACGCCCGCTTGTTTTTTATTATCAGCTAAAAACTTTTTACCTGATGCTAAATTTGTTTTGCTGAGTTTATTAAATGCATCTTCTTGCTTTGCTTGCCAAGATTTTTGAAACTCGCTTAACACCTTGTTAATTTCATCACGATTCATATAAGCCTGCTCAATTTTAGGTTGTAACCCATGACGTAAACCAATGACAAATACATCAGGCTTCACAGGAATTCCCATTTGTTTGAAATTCATACCCGCATCTAAGCCCATAGCGTAACTCAGTTTAGATTCATTCGATTTGAGAATGGTTGCTTTGTCTTGCTTGTTATTTTTCACTGCAGGCTTCGCATCCCTTGCTGCTATAGCCTCTTGCACCCCCATCAAACTCACGAGTAGCGCGAGTAGTACTGTCATTATTTGCCGTCTCATTACTTTCTCCTTCAATTTGCATTTTGAGCCCGTTGTAACTAGGCACCAAAACGTTATTGTGCCTGAATACTGCGCCTATAGCAATTTCTTTTCTTTGGCAAAACGATAGATTATTAATCATACATGAATCAGTGACATAAATAGTTGCGAACAGGTATACTTAAAATTTTTGAATGAGTGAGTTAAGTGAATGGAAAAATTACAATCGTTAATTGAAGAAGCGTTTGAAAATCGTGCAGAGTTCAGTCCAAGTTCAACACCCAGCGATGTGAGTAGCGCTGTTAAAGAGGCGCTAGCTCTATTAGACAGTGGTGAACAGCGTGTAGCCGAACCCACTGCTGATGGTTGGGTCGTGAATGAGTGGCTAAAAAAAGCTGTTTTGTTATCCTTTCGAATTCATGACAATGAACCTTCAGCAGCAGGATTTACGCAATTTTTTGATAAAGTACCCATGAAATACCAAGGCTTGTCTGCTACCGAACTTAAGGCGCAAGGTGTGCGTATTGTGCCACCTGCCTCTGTTCGTGCGGGTGCGTATGTTGCGCCGAATACAATTCTGATGCCGAGTTACATTAATATTGGCGCCTATGTCGACAGTGGTACCTTAGTGGATACCTGGGCCACCGTAGGATCGTGTGCACAAATTGGTAAAAACGTTCACCTCTCAGGCGGTGTAGGGATCGGAGGCGTGCTGGAGCCATTGCAAGCAGCACCCACTATTATTGAAGACGATTGTTTTATCGGGGCTCGCTCGGAAGTGGTTGAAGGCGTCATTGTGGAACGCGGCTCTGTGATTTCGATGGGCGTTTTTCTAGGGCAAAGTACACGGATCTATCACCGTGAAACCGGTGAAATCACCTACGGGCGGATCCCTGCCGGCTCGGTGGTTGTCTCAGGCAACTTACCCGCTAAAGACGGCAGTCACAGTTTATATTGCGCGGTCATTGTAAAACAAGTGGATGAAAAAACGCGTTCTAAAACCAGTTTGAATGATTTATTGAGAGCAGTGGAATAATCGTGACTAAAAGAGGAAATATTTTTGGGCTATGACTCCTCCTCTTGCGGGGGAACGTCGTTCATAACCCAAATAGATGAACGCACTAAATACAAACGTCTTTTACTCTATATTTGCCGCATACGATGGGACCAACGAGCTATTTGTTTTTTAATGACGGGGGTTCTACTTATTGGGAGTATGTTAATTGCATGGCAATATAATATTATCTCTAGCACTGTAGCGAATGCAAGCCGGTGGTTTTTTACTCGATCACCCGCTCTAACTAATGACCGGCTATAAATCATTGAGCTGAGAGGACAATATCTCGCAACCAGCTGTTTTGATCGTGAGAGTCAACAGGAGAAGACATGATTATCAAACAACTCTACACGGGTAATGCGTATCGGAACTTTAATTACCTAATTGTTTGTGAAGAAACGGGGGAAGCTTTGGTAGTCGATCCTATTGCCGTGGATTTATGTCTAAAAACGGCTAAAGAAAATGATTGGCAGATCACTCAAATTTTAAATACGCATGAACATTGGGATCACATTGGTGGTAATGAAGCCATACAAAAAGTGACAGACGCGAAAATTTTAGCACATCACAACGCGGTAAACCATATTGCTAATGTGGACGTTCCCCTGCGTGCCAATGACATCATCAAAGTCGGCACCACCGTTAAACTTAAAGTCTTAGATACTCCAGGCCATACCCCATCCCATGTCTGTTTATTAACGGAAGGTGATACCCCTGCCCTATTTTGTGGTGACACACTTTTCAATGCCGGTGCAGGCAATTGTCATGGTGGCGGTCACCCTGAATTACTTTATGACACTTTCCATAACCAACTCAGTCAACTACCCAACCATATTTTGGTGTATCCAGGACACGACTACATCACCAACAACTTAGGCTTTACCTTAGCACGTGAACCTGATAACCAAGCCGCTATCGATTTAATGGCTCAAGTACAAAATCAAGATCCACATCATCCACTTGTCACCACCTTAGATCTTGAAAAACAGATCAATGTCTTTTTACGCCTCGACAACCCAACCATCATCGAACGCCTGCGTAAAGATATTAAACATTTCCCGAGCCAACCCACCGACAAACAAGTGTTTTTAGCCCTTCGCGAATTGCGGAATCAGTGGTAAGCTAGCGACATGAAAGTTAACCATGCAGGTATTCATTATTAATAGTGGTTTTATCCACTTTGCAGCCGCGTGGGTCCTGCCGTTGCAATACCCTACCTGGATAGTTAACTTTTCAGTTATAACATTACGCAATAATCAAAAGGAAGTCTTTTAACAATGTTTGATGAAAATTCACTCCTATATAAGATTGCGGTGTGGGCTATCCCTGTGTTGTTCGGTATTGTGGTGCATGAAGTGGCTCACGGTTGGGCAGCTTCTAAGCTAGGTGATCCTACAGCCAAAATACAAGGCCGCATTACCCTCAATCCCATTAAACATATCGATTTAACCGGCACTATTATTGTGCCACTTATGTTACTGCATATGGGTGGTTTCATTTTTGGGTGGGCGAAACCCGTCCCTGTCATTTGGCAAAACTTACGTCACCCGCGCAGTGGCATGACCTTGGTTGCACTCGCTGGCCCATTTTCCAACGCTATCATGGCTGTGATATGGGGTCTCTGTGCTAAAGTGGCGTATGAAACGTACGAAGTGTGGCATCAAGGCATTGTGTTATTCTTATGGCAAGTAGGTCACGCCGGTATCGTTATCAATCTCGTGTTGATGTCACTTAATTTGATTCCTATTCCACCCTTAGACGGTAGTCGTATTGTGATGAGTGTTTTCTCAACCAAACTAGCAACCTTGTTGTCCCGTTACGAATTTATTGGATTTTTTGTTTTAGTTGCACTCATTGCCTTGGGTGCGGTGGGTGATTTTCTAGTTCCTATTGTCAAACATTTACATCAATATATTTTTAATTTCTACGCCATTTCGACTTAATGTCATACTGATTAGGTACCATCACTTTGTATTTTATAGCGCACAAAGTTTCTTAAAGATAAGATGGTTTTTATCCCCGTTGAGGGTTAATTCACGAGCATCTTCTTGAGTAGTACGCAAACTCAAGTTTAAATTCGATTCAATACCGAACAACTCTGCCAAATGTGGCCACTCTATAAACGTAATGCTTGTTGCCGTGAATTGTTCTCGTAATGCTAAGTACTCTATTTCATCCGGATCGGTAATGCGATAAAGATCAACATGAACCACGGTCTGATCAGCTAACTCATAGGTTTCAATTAAGGTATAGGTCGGACTTTTAACCTTCCCCTCATAGCCCTTTGCACGCAAAAACGCCCGCACTAAGGTCGTCTTACCAACCCCCAAATCCCCTTCTAAAAAGATAATCAGCGGCGGCTCACATACTTCGGCTAAGACGTTAGCAAACTTTTCTGTTGCTTCTAGGTTGTTGAGCGTTAGATTCATTACGGGTTCACTAATTCATGCAAATACGACATTAAATCTTGCGCAAGCAAACCGCGTTGGCCTAATGCAGCAGCCGCTTTATCACCAGCCCTGGCATGTACGTGCACCCCTAATTCGGCAGCATCCGTTAACGATAGACCTTGTACTATAAAACTTCCAATAACACCACTTAACACATCACCCATACCACCGCTGGCCATCCCTGGATTACCCGCGGCGCACAAACACAAGTGGCTGTTACCACTGTGCACTAGGGTTCCTGCGCCTTTTAATACACAAACACCACCAAACTGTTGTTGCAATTGACGCACAGCAGCAAAGCGATCGTGTTGCACCCCAGGTATATCCAAACCCAACAAACGCGCGGCTTCACCTGGGTGAGGTGTTAATACCCAGTGATCCAACTGCATAGGATGCGCAGCTATTGAATTAAGCGCATCGGCATCCACAACTAATGGTTTTTTTTGTTTGATAGCTAGTTTCAATAATTTTTTAGACCATCGTGAAGTACCTAAACCTGGCCCTATTACAATGGCATCAGCCCGTTGTAATATCGTTTTCACTTGACGCGTTGAATCACTGCTGTAACACATGATTTCAGCACGCACACCACTCACCATGGGTAAATGCTCAGGATGCGTCACCACACTGACTAAGCCCGCTCCTACGCGATACGCTGCTTCAGCCGCCAAACGCACGGCACCCGGCATGCCGTAATCCCCACCTAAAATAGCAAGATGACCAAAATCACCTTTGTGGGCACTGGGTCTTCTTGGTGTTAAGTGGTTTTGTAACTTACTGGCATCTAAATGTTGCACGTGCGTCACAATTTCAGCAAAAGCTTCGGTTGGAATTTGTAAATTGTGACAAAAAATATCACCGCAATAATCCGGCCCTAAACCAGTTAACATACCTTGTTTGACACCAATAAAAGTCACCGTTGCAGCTGCATGCACCGCTTGCCCTAACACACGTCCCGTATCAACATCCAAACCTGACGGTGTATCAATTGCTAATACAGGTGTGGCTAATAAATTAAGGGCATCAATGATTGGTATGAGATCATCACGCACCTCACCTTGTAAACCAATACCGAGCAATGCATCCACGATCACGTCTGTGTCGTTAAACAAGGGTGCTAAACTTTCGGGTTCGGGGTACTGCCCTTGCAGGGCCGTTAAACTTTCTAAAGGTACGGCAGCTGCCATGCAAGAGTCATGTGCATTTTTCGCGGGACCTTTGAGTTGGATACGGTTACCGAGATAATAAACTTTAACGTCCAAGCCATGTTGATGCGCCAACCGCGCCACCACGTAACCATCGCCACCATTATTCCCTGCGCCGCAGAGTACTTTTATTTTTTTAGCACTGGGCCATTGTTGTTTGAGGGTAGTAAACGCGCCCAGACCGGCGCGCGCCATGAGTTCATCTTCACTGATAGCGTATTGCTCGATCGCAATACGCTCCAGTTGTCTGATTTGAGATGTTTCATAAAGGTTGGTGGCTAACATGCCGCTGAATTAACCCATGTTGTACACTAAACCCAAGGCAAAGAAATCCAGATCAGGCAAGTAGCCACCTGAGTGTGGATTGTTTTTTGTTTTACCCGCAGTCCGTGAGGCCATTAAATCGATATCAAATTTGTCATTGAGTTCATGAGTGACACCCACGGCAACTTTAGGTCTGAAAATATTTGATTTGTTGTCACCTTTTAAATGCTCTGAGATCTCACCTTCTACAATATCCAAACTGGATTCAATTTTACGGTGTACACCTTCAACGCCTAACTTGGCATATAATGTTACCGTCATAAACACCGGCAGCAGCGCAATGGCATTGATATCTAAAGACATTACTTTATTGTCCACCGTACCCGACACGGCATCACTGGGACCACCGGTCGAACTGACTTTCCACTCGGCTTTATTCATTTTAGTTATACCAATTTCAGCACCAAAATTACGGTGAAAACGACGTCCTTGTGCAATACGAAACGCAGCACCGCTTTTACCATCGGACTTCGATGTGACGGTGGTACCATCTTCTGTGATGATGTCAGATTTAATATTTTGTCGTCCGACGCCCGACTGACCCATGAAGAAATTACCTTGCTCACGATAAGCGTGAGCGATAGGTGCGATCAAGCCAAAGCTTAATAATGCCATGGTGGCTGTTCTAACTAATTTTTTCATTTAACTCAACTCCGTTTTTACTAGATACCTTAGGTTTTGCCGCGGTATGACAATGTCGATCCGCGGTTTGATGACAATAGATTCCCGCTTTCGCGGGAATGACATCGTCGCTCCGCGGTTTGAGATACTATTACTTGCCTTCTTCTTCCTCTTCATCATCCCAAGTCAGTGCACCACCAGTTTGATACTCAATGACGCGCGTTTCAAAGAAATTCTTTTCTTTCTTCAAATCCACCATTTCACTCATCCATGGGAATGGATTTGTAACATTGGTGTATTGCTCAGCTAAACCAATCTGACTGAAGCGACGATTCGCAATAAAATGCAAATAGTCTTTAAACATTTCAGCATTGTAACCTAAGATACCGCGAGGCATGGTATCTTTAGCATATTGGTATTCCAAGTCCACCCCTTCTTTAATCATAACAATGATTTCTTCTTGGAACTCAGCTGTCCAAAGTTGAGGGTTTTCAATCTTAATTTGATTAATCACGTCAATACCAAAGTTCATGTGCATGGATTCGTCACGCAAAATGTATTGGAATTGCTCTGCCGTACCTACCATTTTATTACGACGCCCCATCGACAGAATTTGGGTAAAACCAACGTAAAAGAAGATTCCTTCAAACACGACATAAAAAGCAATTAAATCACGTAAGAGTCGTTGATCATTCTCTAGTGTACCGGTATGGAAATTAGGGTCACACAAGCTCTGCGTATATGGCAGTGCCCAAGCGGCTTTACTGGCCACCGCGGGTAACTCACGATACATATTGAATATTTCACCTTCATCTAACCCTAAGCTTTCAACCACGTGTTGATAAGCATGGGTATGCAAAGCTTCTTCAAACGCTTGGCGTAATAAGTACTGACGGCACTCAGGATTCGTAATATGACGATACACCGCTAACACTAAGTTATTTGCAACCAATGAGTCCGCAGTAGCAAAGAAGCCTAGGTTACGTTCGACAATCATTCGTTCATCTGGAGTTAAACCTTTAGGATCTTTCCATAGCGCCACATCCGCTGCCATGTTAATTTCATTCGGCATCCAATGGTTGGCACACCCATCTAAGTATTTTTTCCACGCCCACTCGTATTTGGTGGGACGCAACTGATTGAGATCAGCACGACAGTTAATTATTTTTTTATGATCAACTTGCACACGTCCTGCCCCCATTTTGAGGTCTTCCAATCCGGTGCTTCCTCTCATGGAAACATTCATCGATAGGGCTTCAGGGGCAGTTGTTTCTACTTGTTGTAATGGTTCACTCATGGTCCTCTCCTCTTTTTATTGGCAAGCTTCACAGTCGGGGTCATCAATACTACAGGCGGCAGGTGCTGTCACTTGTGTTTTGACAGCATTCAACGCACCGTCATGGATGGTTGCTTTTTCGGTATCGGTGGCGCCCATACTACGCATGTAATACGTTGTTTTCAATCCTAACAACCAACATTCTTTATACATTTTATCGAGCTTTTTACCTGAAGCTTCAGCTAGGTATAAATTGAGCGATTGGCTTTGATCAATCCATTTTTGGCGTCGTGATGCCGCTTGAATGAGCCAGGTGGGCTCCACTTCAAACGCTGTAGCATAACGTGCTTTAATGTCTGCAGGGATCCGCTCAATATTTTGTACACTACCGTCAAAGTATTTCAAATCATTCACCATGACTTCATCCCACAAACCGGCTGCTTTTAACTCAGTCACTAAATAGGGATTCACCACGGTAAATTCACCCGATAAATTCGATTTTACGAATAAGTTTTGATAGGTGGGTTCAATGGATTGCGTTACCCCACAAATATTTGAAATGGTAGCTGTGGGTGCAATAGCTAATACGTTTGAGTTACGCATGCCTTGTTTTTTAATTAACTCACGTAAACTGTTCCAATCTAAACATTGGGTGCGATCTTGTTGCATTTGATCGCCACCTCGTGATTTAGCTAGCAAGTCAATTGAATCGATAGGTAAGATCCCTTGGCTCCATAAAGAACCATCGTATGTTAAATACCTACCACGCTCTTTGGCTAAATGGCTGGAGGCTTCAATGGCGTAATAACTCACGGCTTCCATGGAACTGTCTGCAAATTCCACGGCATCAACAGAAGCATAGGAAATACCTAATTTATACAAACAATCTTGGAAACCCATGATCCCCATGCCAATGGGACGATGACGCATGTTAGAGCGTTTGGCTTGCGGTACAGAATAGAAATTAATGTCAATAACGTTGTCGAGCATACGTATGGCGGTTTTTACCGTGCGTTGTAATTGCTCCATATCTAATTTGTTATCTTTAACGTGCGCTGGTAAATTTACACTTCCTAAATTACACACCGCAATTTCTTCATTAGAAGTATTTAAGGTAATTTCCGTACAGAGGTTGGAGCTGTGCACCACACCTACGTGTTGTTGAGGGGAACGTAAATTACAAGGATCTTTAAAGGTAATCCAGGGATGACCTGTTTCAAACAATAAGCCCAACATCTTACGCCACAAGGACACCGCAGCAATGGTTTCAAAGTTACGGATCTCACCGCGTGCCGCTTTGGCTTCATATTCCACATAGGCTTTTTCAAAGGCTTCACCATAGAGGTCATGCAAGTCTGGTGTTTCATCTGGGGAGAATAAGGTCCACTGTCCCTTTTCAAACAGCCGTTTCATGAATAAGTCAGGGATCCAATTGGCGGTGTTCATATCATGCGTGCGACGCCGTTCATCACCAGTATTTTTCCGCAACTCTAAAAATTCACGTACATCAATATGCCAAGCCTCTAAGTACGCACAGGTTGCACCTTTGCGTTTACCCCCTTGGTTCACAGCCACTGTTGTGGCATTGGCAACATTTAAAAAAGGCACCACTCCTTGGGACTTACCGTTAGTTCCTTTAATGTGAGCTTTCATACCTCGTACGTAAGTCCAGTCATTTCCTAAACCACCTGCGTATTTAGATAATAAAGCATTGTCTTTAATGGCACCATAAATACCACTTAAATCATCAGGCACCGTGGTTAAGAAGCAACTGGAAAGCTGCGGACGTAAGGTGCCGGAGTTAAATAAAGTCGGTGTGGAACTCATAAAATCGAATGAAGAAAGCAAGTCATAAAATTCAATGGCACGTTCGTTTTTATCTTCTTCTTCCAACGCTAAGCCCATGGCAACACGCATAAAAAAGGCTTGGGGTAATTCAAAACGGCGATCATCACTGTGAATAAAATAACGGTCATATAAGGTTTGTAACCCTAAATAATTAAATTGTAAATCACGATTAGGTTTTAAAGCAGCGCCTAGTTTTTCCCAATCAAAAGCTTCTAAACGGGTATCTAATAATTCACACGCAATCCCTTTTGCTAAATAACTGGCAAAGTAGTCTGAATATTGCTGTTGCATTTGTTTTAAGGTGGCGCTGTCAGAAATTTGTAAGAAAGATAATGCTTCACTGCGTAATTCATTCAGCAGCAGTCGAGCGGCTACAAAGCTGTAATTGGGTTCTTGTTCGATCCGCGTACGCGCAATCATAATCATGGCTTTGTTGACATCGGCCAGCGTGGCGCCTTCAAATAAACTTTTTAAGGTTTCGACAACAATAATTTCAACATCAACTTTTTCCAGATCGGCACAAGCTTCTTTGATGACCGTGCGCAACCATTTTTGATCCAAGGTTTTTTCTTTCCCGCTGGGCATACGGATCTTTAACTCGGTTACTCCTGTGCTACCGCTTTTACCCCCTTCACCTTCATCTTCTTCCGCACGCTCTTTGCGACGTTGTTCACGGTACAGCACGTAAGCACGTGCGACACGATGCTCTTCAGCACGCATCAAAGCTAATTCGACTTGGTCTTGGATATCTTCTATATGAATAGTGCCACCACTGGGCATGCGTCGATAAAAGGCATCGGAAATTTGCTGCGTGAGTTTGTTGACTAAATCATGGATCCGGCTGGAGGCGGCAGCGGCGCCTCCCTCAACAGCAAGAAAGGCTTTGGTCATGGCAATTTTAATTTTATCGTCGCTGTACGCGGTAAGTTTACCGTTACGACGAATCACTCGGATCTGACCTGGTGCGGTTGCCATTAACGAAGCATTAGGTGATTCACTTTCTTGGGCTGGTGCTATGGTTGCGTCTAACATTGATATTGGCTCCCCTCTTTAAAGTGTTGGCTCTGAACAAAGCAACACTCAGTCATATTGAGCGTAAAATAATCTCACTGAGTCACGCTCAACTAAATTTAATGTAAACAAGATTATTATTAGAACAATCCCTATGTTTTATTGTGCTTTTATGAATACCCCTATATCTAGGTATTTCAGCATATATAACTACAAGATAGTGCGTTTTAATTTGAAAAGCAAGGCAAAAGTCTTTGGGTTTCCTGTGCAAAAGCTGTGGATAACTAAAATCCTTAAAAAGCAATAACTTAGCGTCGATTAAGAGAAAATTTGCAGCAAAATTGCAAAAACAACCTCCCTCATTAGATCTTTTATTGATCTGACCTAAATTTATCTGTATAATGTTTGGTCTTTCAAGGCGCACAGTGGCCCCTACGTGACGCAGTTTGAGAGGTCAACATCCTTTAAAGAGGGCTGGCAGAGGGAAGGCCCAACTTCGCATTTTGAAGTACGATAGGTATAGCACACCGCGCGCTATTTTCAATCAATTGGGTGAAGCCGATGCACTCATTTTACAGAACTCACCACAAACCAGACTCCAGAAAAGATAAATCTGCAGTCTCATTGAGTTTAGCTGAACGAGTGTTTGCAAAAAGACAATATCCAGAATCAATTCAAATCTTCTCTCAAATTTTAATTCAAGCTCAGCCGAAGACTTCCGATGGCAGTAACGTCACAAAATCTATGAGGAGGAACCAACGCTTTATACTTCTGGTGCCGTTTATAAAACTGATGTTATTGTTTTACGCAAATCCTTAGCTAATAGAAAAATTACCCCTCTAGTGCTTGCAGAAGTTCGAAAAGAAAAAGGTGAGGCTCCTATATGACACAAGCTGTTTACCCTAAGGCATCGGTGAGATCAGTTTGGAGATCTTGGACGTCTTCAATGCCGACAGATAAACGAATGAAACCATCGCTGATCCCTAGTGCATCGCGTTGTTCTTTCGGGATAGAGGCATGGGTCATAATTGCGGGATGTTCAATTAAACTTTCCACACCACCTAAACTTTCCGCTAAAGTAAACAAGTGAGTGCGCTCTAAACACTGCTTTGCTGCACTTAAACCGTCTTTTAATACAAAAGAAATGATTCCACCGGGCGTACGCATTTGTTGTTTGGCTAGCGCGTATTGTGGATGACTCTCCTGTCCCGGGTAATAGACTTTTTCTACTTTAGGATGGGCACTCAACCATTCGGCTAAGTGCATCGCACTTTTAGCGTGTTGCGCCATGCGTAATGCTAAGGTTTTAATACCGCGCAATGCTAAGAAACTATCAAACGGTCCTGCCACTGCACCAATGGCATTTTGTAAATACCGCAGTTGCTCTTCAAGCTCAGCATTATCCCCTACCACCACAACCCCATTCACTACGTCACTGTGACCGTTTAAATACTTAGTGGCTGAATGCACGACAATATCCGCACCTAAATTTAAAGGATTTTGGTTGTAAGGTGAAGCAAAGGTATTATCCACTACGACGATAATATCTTTGTCTTTCACCGCATCACAAATAGCGGCTATGTCCACGAGTTTTAATAACGGATTGGTGGGTGTTTCTAACCACAACATGCGCGTGTTGGGTTTAATAGCGTCTTTTAAATTTTTGAGATCGCTTAAATCCACAAAGGAAAAGTCTAAATTAGCCGAGCGCTTTCGCACATTAGCAAATAAACGATACGTTCCCCCGTAGAGATCATCCATAGCTACCACATGATCACCAGCGTTGAGCAATTCTAAAGTCGTGGCAATCGCTGCCATACCGGAAGCAAATGCAAAACCTGCTTTACCGTTTTCTAAGGTGGCAACACAACGTTCATACGCAAAACGTGTGGGATTGTGGCTGCGCGAATATTCAAAGCCTTGATGCACGCCAGGACGCTCTTGCGCGTAGGTGGAGGTGGCATAGATCGGCACCATCACCGCACCCGTTGAGGGATCAAACTGTTGACCTCCGTGGATCACTTGTGTGGCTAAACCCATGGCCTGGGTGTTTTGTTCTTTGCTTTGTGGTTCATCTGGGATCAAACCTTTTTCACGCAACCACTCATCGTTATACGCTTTTGATAGATACTTATCACCCGTATCACACACAAAAGTTAAGACATTTTTGGGAGTGGTCTGTTCGCGGCAATATTGCAAGGCTGCATGCAATAATACACCAGAAGATGAGCCGGCCAAGATTCCTTCTTTTTTGGCGAGTTCACGTACCATGGCAAAGGCTTCCTGATCATTCACCGTATAAGCTTTTTTCGTGACACTAAGGTCAGCAATAGTAGGAAGATAATCTTCACCGATCCCTTCCACCAACCACACTGAATCTTTTTGTTTGAGTTCACCGTAGTTAATGTAATCTGCCAGAATAGATCCTTTAGGATCGGCAATGATCATTTCAACATGCGGTGCTTTTTCCTGCATAAAGCGACCAATCCCAGTGATAGTCCCGCTGGTCCCTACCCCACATACAATCGCATCTACCTGGCCATCCATTTGTTCCCAAATTTCAGGTGCCGTGTTTTCTTCATGCGCTTGCGGATTGGCAGGATTTTCAAATTGGCCAATGTAATACGCATCCTCACGTTCTTGCGCAATACGCTCTGCCATATCAAGGTAATACTCCGGATGTCCTTTACTCACATCGGAACGAGTCATGATGACTTCGGCACCTAAGGCTATTAAATGTTGTACTTTCTCTTTGCTCATTTTATCAGGCATGACAATCAGCATGTCATAGCCTTTTTGTGCCGCCACCATAGCCAAAGCAATGCCGGTATTGCCTGCGGTGGCTTCTACAATGGTCATACCAGGGCGTAAATCACCGGCTTTTTCAGC
>Ga0215266_1030_pt1 | contig 15000 bp, 13 predicted proteins | sample JAMX8_100Endo3_H_FD_182616 | JGI IMG/M metagenome (GOLD analysis project Ga0215266, IMG submission 182616) | Enriched cells of freshwater protists from Biology Centre CAS, Ceske Budejovice, Czech Republic - JAMX8_100Endo3_H3 | ecosystem: Environmental > Aquatic > Freshwater > Unclassified ...
AACTTCGTAAAAGAGTCCGTTGAAAATGGTGCGAGTGCCGTGGTGGTTGAATTTCCTATTGAGGTGAATGTGCCTTGTTTTGTGGTGCTTGATACCCGCAACGCATTAGGGCAATTAGCGTCAGCGTATCGACAACAGTTTGATTTATCTATGGTCGGTATCACAGGTAGTTGTGGTAAGACAACGGTACGTGAAATGACAGCTTCTATTCTACGACAACAGGGGTCTGTATTGGCCACTCACGGTAACCGCAATAACAAAATTGGCGTGCCAATGACGCTATTTGATATCCGTGAAGATCATGATTATGCCGTGATTGAAATGGGCACTAATATGTTGGGTGAAATCGCTACTATTAGTAACTGGGCGAAACCCACGGTTGCTGCCATTACTAACATTGCGCCAGCACACTTAGAAGGTTTTGGTACGATTGAAACAATTTTAAAAGAGAAAAGTAATATTTACTCGAGCTTACCTAGGAGTGGTACAGGCATATTTCCTGGTTTGAGTGAGCATGCCTCGTATTGGCGCAACCATTTAAAAGCTGTCAATACGTTAACATTTGGTGATGAAAGTTGCGATGTGTATGCACAAGCTATCCGCCTATTTGATGAGTACAGTCTTTTTGAATTGGTTACACCCAGTGATCGTGCTGAAATAAAACTGCAGATCCCAGGGCGTCATCATATTGATAATGCTTTGACAGCCACGAGTTGTGCTTATGCGTTGGATATACCCATGGCGAGTATTCAAGCGGGTTTACAAGAGATGAAAGCCGTAGTAGGACGTTTTCGAATTTTGCAGGGGATCGAAGGGATTCGTCTGATTGATGACAGTTACAATGCAAATTTTCATTCAGTCAATGCAGCGCTGCAACAGTTAGCTCGTTATAAAGGTGAACGTGTGTTCGTATTCGGTGATATGGGTGAGTTAGGAGATCAGGCCATCTATTATCATCAACGTGTAGGTGAAGTGGCAAAAGAGTTGGGAATTGAGCGTGTCTTTACTGTCGGTGACTTAACAGCGCATACCGCTGAAGCGTATGGTCCATCCGCACACCATGTTCCTGATTTAGAGGCATTAATAGCACTGTTAGTCGATCAATTACATGACCAATGTACAGTGTTAGTCAAAGGTTCCTTTTCAGCAGGCATGTCAAAAGTGGTAACAGCATTACAAACAAGAGGTTAGATTATGTTATTGTGGTTAGCCCATTATTTCTCAGGTTATTTTCATGTGCTTAATGTTTTTGATTATCTCACCTTGCGAACTATCTTAGCAATACTAACGTCATTAATTATCGCTTTTTTAGTAGGGCCGGTGATGATCCGTCGCTTGAGTCAATACGAAGTGGGACAACCGATCCGTGACGATGGACCGCAAAGTCATTTAAGTAAAGCCGGTACACCTACTATGGGTGGGGTATTGATTCTAGTGGCTATTGCAAGCAGTGTATTGCTCTGGGGTAACTTATCCAATCACTTTCTATGGGTGGTGTTGTTGGTGACTTTAGCAAACGGGCTTTTAGGAAGTAACGATGATTATCGTAAATTAACCAAAAAAAACAGCAAAGGTTTACCAGGACGTTGGAAATTGATTTGGCAGACTACGATTGCCATGATGGCAGCTGTTGTGATTTATACGTCAGCCAGTGTGCCAGCAGAGACGCAATTGTTTTTACCCTTTTTCAAAGACGTGGCAATCCCCTTAGGGTTGTTTTACTTTTTGTGGGTGCCACTGGTGATTGTTGGCAGTAGTAATGCGGTTAACTTAACCGATGGTTTAGATGGCTTAGCTACCTTACCTACCGTGTTGGTTTGTGCGGCCTTAATGGTGTTTGCTTATGTCACCGGACACGCTGAATTTGCTCGTTATTTAGTGATCCCTTATGTGCCTGGTGTGGGCGAGATTGTTGTGTTTGGTGGTGCATTAGTCGGCGCCGGTTTAGGGTTTTTATGGTTTAACACTTACCCCGCACAAGTGTTTATGGGGGATATTGGATCATTAGCACTAGGTGCAGCATTAGGTGCGACAGCTGTTGTCGTCCGTCAAGAACTCGTGTTGTTTATTATGGGTGGGGTGTTTGTCATGGAAACTCTCTCCGTAATGATTCAAGTGGGCAGTTATAAAATGCGTGGTAAGCGCGTATTTCGTATGGCACCTATTCACCATCATTTTGAATTGAAAGGATGGCCTGAGCCAAAAATCATTGTACGGTTTTGGATTATTACGGTTATTCTGGTGTTGTGTGGTTTGGCAACATTGAAGTTACGGTAGTTGGTAAGGTCATATCATTTTATTTGTCACCCCCGCGAAGGCGAGGGTCCATATAAAATAGATTCCCGCTTTCGCGGGAATGACAACTGGGTCTCTGCGAGAATAACAATCTTTAAGAAAATATGAAAAAAAAATATAATCTCATTATTGGTTTAGGGTTGACTGGACTTTCTGTCGCTGAGTATTACGCTGAACGTAATATTCCATTTATGATGATGGATTCCCGCGAGGAACCACCTAAACTTACAGAATTTAAAACGGCTTTTCCAGACGTGCCTTTGTATTTAGGGCACTTTGATGAAGCGGTGATGTTAGCTGCTAAACAAATTATTCTGAGTCCTGGGTTATCACCAAATCATGAAGCGTTTACACCAGTACGTGCTCACGCTATTCCCTTGGTAGGGGACGTGGAATTATTTGCGCAAACTGCAGCGGCACCTATCATTGCGATAACCGGTACCAATGGTAAGGGTACGGTCACTACGCTGGTGGGTGAGATCTTAAGCGTGGCAGGGTTTCGTATCTTAGTGGGAGGTAATATTGGGACGCCTGTGTTGGAGTTACTCAAAGAACCTGCACCTGATTTTTATGTGCTGGAACTTTCCAGTGCACAACTGCAAGTGACTCACTCATTAAAACCAGCTATGGCAGCATTATTGAATATTCAAGCTGATCATGAAGATTACCATAAAGACTTTTCGGAGTATGTGGCGGCCAAACATCGTATTTATGCACACGCACAACGTTACTTATTTAATCGCGATGATCCCTTAACCGAAGCCAAAACCGCATCCGTACAACACAACAGTTTTGGTTTAGATCAGCCAAATACTCAACAGTTTGGGATTTCAACACACACTAATATAAGCACGCTTTGTTACGGTAAAGAACCCATCATAGCATTGGATGATATCAAGTTAGTGGGACAACACAATGTGTTGAATGCATTGGCTGCCTGCGCCATTGTCCAACCGTTTATAGACTCATGGCAACCGGTTGTCACGGTATTACGTGAATTTCAAGGATTAAACTATCGCTGTCAATGGATCCGTACGATGCATAATGTGACTTGGTACAATGATTCAAAAGGTGCCAATACCGCCGCTACTGTAGCGGCTATTCAGCGTGTGGCGGTGGTAACCACAGGTCGTTTGGTTTTAATTTTGGGTGGTATTGCTAAACAAGCTGATTTGAGTGCGTTGCAACCTATCATAGCCTCCCATGTCGCTTTAACAATAGTTTTTGGACGAGATGCAAAACGTTTAGCGGCGTTATGTGAAGGTCAGTGTGAGTGTCACCGTGCCACGGATCTGGCTGCTGTGGTACACTACGCACACCAGTACGTTAAACCTAACGATGCTGTATTGTTTTCGCCCGCGTGTGCCAGTTTTGATATGTTCGAAAATGCTGAACAGCGAGGAGCAAAATTCACGGAATTAGTGCAGGAGTTAGCATCGTGACCATGCCTCAACGGATGGACAAAAGTTTATTAATAGCCAGTCTCACATTATTTGTGATTGGTTTACTGATGGTTGCCACCACGTCCATTGCTATTTCAGAGCAGCATTACGGCCAACCTTTTTATTACTTATTTCATCAATTGATGTATGGGATCATTGGTTTGACTTGTGCTATAGCCGTATTAAATGTTTCAAGTGTTAAATGGCAACAGGTAGCATTTTGGTTACTTTTATTGTCCGTGGTTTTACTCATTGCCGTGCTCATTCCAGGAATCGGTCATCAAGTCAATGGCAGTCGACGTTGGCTCGGCTTAGGGCTCATTGGTGGTCAAGTCTCAGAAGCGGTGAAATTATTTTTTATTGTGTATCTCGCGGATTATTTAGTGCGTCGCCGTGAGGAGGTGATGACGCAAACACAAGGTTTTATCAAGCCAATGATCTTGTTGGGTGTTATCGCAGCATTATTACTGAAAGAACCTGACTTTGGTGCCACTGTTGTGTTAACACTTACGGTGCTTGGAATGATGTTTTTAGCGGGTGTTAAGTTACGTCATTTCTTAATCCTTATGTTAATTATTGCGGCATTATTTGCATTATTAGCAATTTCATCACCGTATCGTTTGCAACGCTTAACAACGTTTTTAAATCCATGGGCCAATCAATTCGACAGTGGTTATCAATTAACACAATCGTTGATTGCATTTGGCCGTGGCGGTTGGTTCGGTGTGGGTTTAGGTGAAAGTATTCAAAAATTATTTTATTTACCTGAAGCGCATACGGATTTTGTGTTTGCGGTGTTAGCAGAAGAGTTTGGGATGGTGGGGCTCACGGTTATTATGGCGTTGTACACGACTATTGTGGTGCGCGTATTTCGAGTCGCACGTTGTGCTGAACGATTGCAACAACCGTTTTCAAGTTATGTTTGTTATGGCATTGGGTTATGGTTTGCTTTGCAGACACTCATTAATATCGGTGTGAATATAGGGGTGTTACCCACCAAGGGCTTGACGTTGCCTTTGTTGAGTTACGGCGGTAGCAGTATGATTATGAACTGTATTGCGCTCGCTTTGGTCTTAAGAATAGATTATGAATGCAACAAACACTAAACAAACCACCATTATGATTATGGCGGGTGGTACCGGGGGACATATTTTTCCTGGTATTGCGGTAGCAGAAAAATTACAAGTCCAAGGGTATCGTGTGATTTGGTTGGGCAGTGCCAAAGGGTTGGAAGCACGACTCGTGCCTGCTGCGAACCTTCCTATTTTTTATTTACCCATCACCGGTTTGCGTCAGTGTGGGTGGCGGCGTTTAATGATGGCACCTTGGTTATTGTGTCGCGCATTGTGGCAAGCCTGGACCATTATTCGTCGCGAACAGCCTGCCGTGGTGTTAGGTATGGGTGGTTTTGCCAGTGGTCCGGGTGGTGTGGCTGCGCGCCTATTACGCAAACCACTTATCATCCATGAGCAAAATGCTGTGGTAGGATTAACGAATCGTATTCTAGCGCGCTTTTTTGCGCAACGTGTATTAACGGCATTTCCAGATATGTTGCATGGTTTGCGCTTGCACACCAAAGCACAACATGACACGGTAGGAAATCCAATCCGTGCTGGGATTTATCCCAAACAACCCACGCCTGATGCGAATCGTCCGTTACGCATTTTAGTGTTGGGTGGTAGTTTGGGTGCTAAGCGTTTAAATCAAAATGTCCCAGCCGCTGTAGCGCAGCTAGCGAGTGAAGTGCCAATTGAAGTATGGCATCAAACAGGTGATAAGCATTTTAGTGAGACGCAAGCGACTTATCAGCGTTTACACGTCACGGGAACGGTGGAAGCGTTTATTGGAGATATGAATGAAGCTTATCATTGGGCGGATCTCGTCATTGCTCGTGCGGGTGCACTGACTATCTCAGAAATTGCAATTGTGGGCGTAGCGAGTATCCTAGTACCTTATCCGTATGCCGTGGATGATCACCAAACATTGAATGCTCGATATTTAGTCGACTCTAATGCAGCGTTGATGCTGGAAGACGAGCAGTGCACTCCCAGTGCTTTAATGATGCTGATTCGACCATTATGCGACAATCCTGAGCGTTTAACGGCCATGGCGACAGCGTGTGAGTCAGTTCGAGAGCTCAAAGCAGCAGATAAAGTAGCAGAACTTTGCGTCGAATATGCAGGAAATTGCTAAATTATGAATTTTGTTAGATATAGATTCCTACTTTCGCGGGAATGACAGCGCAGTATTGGTCACCCGCACGGCAGCGGCAATGATAACGCAGTATTGGTCACTCGCACGGCAGCGGGGGGGGGGCCATATAGTAAAATGGGAACACCATGAAAGAAATGACAAAAAAACAGCATCCCATGAATCGCATCAATCGCCTCCATTTTGTTGGGATTGGCGGTGCAGGTATGAGTGGTATTGCTGAAGTATTGCACAATCAAGGCTATGAAGTGACCGGATCCGACCTTTGTAGCACGGAAGTAACCGCGCGTCTTGCGCATTTAGGCATCGCAGTCTCCCAGGGCCATCACCCTAAAAATGTGGTGGGTGCGGATGTGGTGGTATTGTCCACCGCCATTAGTAATGACAATGCTGAAGTTGTGGCTGCTAGAGAAGCGCGGATCCCCATGGTGCCACGTGCTGAAATGTTGGCGGAGCTGATGCGTTTTCGCTATGGCATTGCAGTGGCAGGTTCGCACGGTAAAACTACAGTGACCAGTTTGATTGCCAGCTTATTAGCGGCGGCTGATTTAGATCCCACTTTTGTCATCGGCGGTAAACTCAATAGCATTGGCTCACATGCACAATTAGGTGAGAGTCCTTTTTTTCTAGCAGAAGCGGATGAGTCGGATGCTTCTTTTCTTTATCTAAAACCTGTGATGGCAGTGATCACGAATATCGATCAGGATCATATGCAGACGTATCACAATGACATTCAGAAATTATTAGCGACTTTTGTGCAGTTTATTCATAATCTTCCGTTTTATGGTTTAGCGGTGGTGTGTATTGATGATCCCTTGGTGCAAAAAATATTACCGGATATGTCGCGTCCCACCTTAACCTATGGTTTTACACCGCAAGCGGATATTCGTATTTTATCCACACGCACGGAGCAATTAAGAAGTCACTTAAGCTTGCAGATCCGCGGTCGTTCTGAACCGTTAGACGTGACCGTGAATTTAGTGGGGCGTTATAACCTTCAAAATGCTGTAGCCGCCATTGCTGTTGCTTTGGAATGTGGAGTGTCTCCTGAAAAAGTGCAACACGGCTTAGCTGATTTTAAAGGGGTGGGACGACGCTTTGAAGTGTATGAACACAGTCAGATTGCAGGACGAACGGTCACACTAGTCGATGATTATGGTCATCATCCCAATGAATTGACGGCAGTGATGAGTACCGTGCGTGATTTATGGTCGAAACAACGCTTAGTGATGGTGTTTCAACCGCATCGTTACACACGTACTCGAGACTTATTCAATGATTTTATTCGCGTCTTGGCACAAGTAGATGTGTTGCTATTATTGGATGTGTATCCTGCCAGTGAAACACCTATCCCAGGTGCAGACGGTATGGCGTTATACAATGCCATGAAAACGAAATCACTGTGTCAATGCCATTGGGTAGGAGAGTTGACGGCCCTAAGTGATGTGTTGCAGGATGTTTTAAAGGATGAGGATATCTTAGTGATGCAAGGTGCAGGTGATGTGGGTACCTTAGTGGGGCAATTACGCAAAACACATGAATGATACCACAACGTTTCAAGGTCAATTAGCTAACGATCACAACTTAGCACGCTACACTTCATGGCGCGTCGGAGGCAATGCCAAACACGTGTATTGGCCTATCTCACGTGCGGATTTAATTGAATTTCTAAAAAAATTACCCACAACGGAGCCTTTATTGTGGCTAGGGTTAGGCAGTAATACGCTTATACGAGATGGTGGTTTTGCTGGCACGGTGATCATCACTCAAGGTGCGTTGCAATCTATTGAGTTTCATACTCCTCAAACTTTTTACGTTGAGGCTGGAGTACCCTGTGCCAAAATTGCCAAACAGAGTGCTACCCAACATTTAACGGGGGGCGAATTTTATTCTGGGATCCCAGGTACCATGGGAGGTGCGTTGTATATGAATGCAGGTGCGTTTGGCGGTGAAACCTGGGATACGGTTGAGAAAGTGGATGTGGTGAATCGACAAGGTGTGGTGATCCAACGCGATCCTAGTGAGTATCGCATTGCGTATCGGCAAGCCAAAGGACCTGCGGAGGAATGGTTCTTAGCGGCGTATTTACGCTTTGAAGAAGATGAGTCGAGGCAAGCGCGTGAACGTATTCGCAACTTATTACGTGAACGCAGTGCCAAACAACCCATCGGGGTTTTTAGTTGCGGCTCAGTGTTTAGAAATCCACCCAATGATTACGCTGGACGACTGATTGAAGTGGCAGGTTTAAAAGGGTATCGCCTTGGAGGCGCTCAAGTCTCCCCAAAACACGCCAACTTCATTATCAATGAAGACGATGCCAAAGCCGCTGACATCGAAGCACTCATTCAACACGTAAAACAAACTGTCTTTGAACAAACAGGTATTTCATTAGAAACTGAAGTTAAAATAATAGGTAATCATGAATAATGCTACTGTTAAGATCCTGATCCGTTATACCGCGTTGGTCTTATTAGTCCTCAGTTGCGCCGTGTGGGCTTGGCTCAAACTCCACAACCCTAGTGTATTCCCATTACGTAACATCAAAATTAAAGGTGAATTAACCCATATTGACCAAAATACGTTACGCAAAACCTTATTACCATTAGTGAATCAAGGGTTTTTTGGTATTGATATTACTGACATAGAGCGGCATGTTGAGCGCCTGGATTGGGTCGCACAGGTTGATGTTCAGCGGCAGTGGCCGGATGTCTTGGTCGTGACGCTGCATGAACAGAAACCGGTGGCGCGCTACGGTGAAACTAATTTATTGACAGCGAATGGAGAGCTATTTGCACAAGGGGAACAGCCATTAGGGCACGCCATTCCATCACTGACCGGCCCTGCGGGCCAACACCAACTGATATTGCATCTGCTGACGTCCATGAATAAAGAATTAAAGCCTTTAGATTTGAGCGTGGTGCATTTACAATTGTCGCCCAGACGTGCTTGGACCGCAGATTTAAGTAATGGAACGCAATTAGTTTTAGGTCGAGTTGATATCATGGACCGATTTCTGCATTATGTGCGAGCGTATCCTAAGTTGCAGGCGTCACCGCAGGTGCAACAGCAACACCTTGCAGCAATTTACGTAGATTTGCGGTACAATAATGGTATGGCTGTACAGTGGAAAAAGAGAGATCAATAACAGATGGCAAAAAAATCAATAAAAGAGTTAATCGTAGGCATTGACATTGGTACTTCTAAAATTGTCACCCTGGTCGGGCAAGTTCAAGATGATAATAACATTCAAATTATTGGCTTAGGTACTCATCCTTCTCGTGGGTTAAAACGTGGTGTGGTCGTCGACATTGAATCCACTATTCAATCCATACAACGGGCCTCAGAAGAAGCGGAATTAATGGCTGGTTGCCAAATTCACTCTGCATTTACCGGTATTGCTGGAAGTCATATTCGCAGTTTAAATTCACATGGTATTGTGCCCATTCGTGATCGTGAAGTGACGCCTATGGATGTGGATCGCGTGATTGATGCGGCAAAGGCCGTGGCTATTCCTTCCGACCAAAAGGTTCTACACATTTTGCCACAAGAATTTATTGTAGATGAACAAAACCACATTCGTGAACCTGTTGGGATGTCCGGTGTACGCTTAGAAGCGAAGGTTCATTTGGTCACTGGCGCCGTGAGCGCCGCTGAAAATATTGTAAAGTGTGTCAGACGTTGTGGTTTGAAAGTGTCAGATATTATATTAGAACAACTGGCTTCGAGTTATGCGGTATTGTCTGAAGATGAGAAAGATCTGGGTGTTTGCTTAGCGGATATTGGAGCAGGAACCACAGATATCGCTGTCTTTACCCAAGGCGCTATTCGGCACACTGGTGTGATTCCTATTGCGGGTGATCAAGTCACTAATGACATTGCGGTGGCACTGCGTACACCGTCGCAAAGTGCCGAAGAGATCAAGATAAAACACGGTTGTGCATACAGCCGACAATTATTAGAAGATGAAGACGTTGAAGTGACCTGCCCAGGGAGTCAAGCGACTAAAACCATGTCTCGCAAGTTTTTATCTCAAGTGATTGAAGCCCGCTACGAAGAGTTATTCAACTTAGTCAAAGCTGAGTTACGTCGCAGTGGTTTTGAAGACTTAATTCCAGCAGGGATTGTGTTAACCGGGGGCGCATCTAAAGTACAAGGTGTGTTAGAATTAGCAGAATTGGTGTTTGCAATGCCGGTACGCTTAGGTACACCTCGCGGTGTGGGTGGTATGGATGCGGTAAATCATAACCCGGTGTTTGCGACAGGGGTAGGTTTGTTGATGTACGGTCACCAACAACGACAAGCCGGCCATGCTGAAATGGTACCCAATCAAGGCGGATTACGCAGTATTATGAGCCGTATGAAACACTGGTTTCAAGGCAATTTCTAAGATATAGGAGCCAATACATGTCAGATGCATTCGAATTAATAGGGCAGGACCTCGAAGGGGCCGATATTAAAGTCATTGGGGTCGGCGGTGGTGGCGGTAATGCGGTACACCACATGATTAGCGAAGGCATCGAGGGTGCTCAATTCGTGTTATTGAATACCGATCTGCAAGCACTCAATAATTCAACGGCAACCACAAAAATCCAATTGGGTGAACAATTAACCAAAGGACTGGGTGCTGGAGCCGATCCTGACGTAGGGCGTCGCTCTGCTGAAGAAGATCTGGAGCAAATTCGTGAGGTCTTAACCGGCGCTGATATGGTTTTTATTACCGCTGGTATGGGCGGTGGTACTGGCACAGGAGCCGCACCGATTGTCGCCAAGTTAGCAAAAGAAATGAATATTTTAAGCGTTGCTGTGGTCACCAAGCCTTTTACTTTTGAAGGGCGTGCACGCATGGCGATTGCTGAGCAAGGTATTGCCGAATTATCCCAGTATGTGGATTCACTGATTACCGTGCCAAACAATAAATTATTAACCGTATTAGGTAAGAATGTTTCTCTCCTCAGTGCTTTTAGAACTGCCAATAATGTTTTACTCGGTGCGGTACAAGGGATCGCTGAACTCATCACGCGTCCAGGATTAATTAATGTGGACTTTGCGGATGTCCGCACGGTTATGGCGGAAATGGGTATGGCCATGATGGGTACAGGCGAAGGCTCGGGTGAAACACGTGCACGTGAAGCGGCTGATGCAGCCATTGCCAGTCCATTGCTTGAAGACATTGATTTAAGCGATGCACGTGGGGTACTGGTGAATATAACTGCCGGTCCTGATATGTCTATTGGTGAATTTGAAGAAGTGGGTGAAGTCATTAAAGGCTTTACCAGCGAAAGTGCGACGGTTGTTGTCGGTACCGTGATCGACCCAGAGATGACAGATAAATTACGCGTCACGGTGGTCGTGACAGGGTTGGGAACACGTGGTGGTACCATGCGACGGGTGTTAGCCCATGCGCGTCAAGAAGGTACACCTGAGCCGGACTATAAACGAATTGAAGAACGGCCCACCATTTTACGTAAACGTGAAAGTCATCAAAATAGAGTTGAAGCGACGCAATCAGACATGGACTATTTAGATATTCCAGCCTTTTTACGTCGTCGCGGAGAGGAAGTGAAGTAACAGGGACTTGCATAGGATTTTGCCCGTGCTAGAATATCGCTTTTTGCCATTCCCCATTAAGTGGGAATTTACTAAACATAAGGTCTAACCATGGTAAAACAACGAACACCTAGAAATACTGTAAAATTTAAGGGGGTTGCTCTGCACAGTGGCAAGACAGTCACCGGTGCGTTGCGCAGTGCACCTGTAGACTCTGGTATTATTTTTAGACGTGTTGATTTGGCTGAACCAGTTGATATCAAGGCCTGTGCGAAAAATGTGGGTGATACCATGTTGTCTACCTCGATTGAGAAAAAAGTAGGCGACACCGTGGTTAAAGTATCTACTGTAGAACATCTCTTGTCTGCTATGGCGGGTTTAGGGATGGACAATGCGTATGTTGACGTTGATTCATCTGAATTACCTATCATGGATGGCAGTGCAGGGCCTTTTGTTTTTTTACTTAAAAGTGCAGGAGTCTTGGAACAGAATGCACCCAAACGATTTATTCGTATCAAACGCAAAGTGGAAGTGAAGCAGGGTGACAAATGGGCGCGTTTTGAACCTTATGAGGGATTCAAAGTGTCCTTTGGAATTGATTTTAATCGTCCAGTTATGAACAATACGCCGCAAAAAGCCAGTTTGGATTTTTCCACCACCTCCTTCGTTAAAGAAGTCAGTCGTGCGCGCACCTTTGGTTTCATTTCTGATTATGAAATTTTAAGTAAACAAAATTTGGCCTTGGGTAGTAGTTTAGATAATGTGTTGGTCATGGATGATTATCGCGTACTCAATGAATCCGGTTTACGTTACGACGATGAACCCGTGCGGCATAAAATTCTAGATGCAGTGGGCGATTTGTATCTGTTAGGTTCCAGTTTAATTGGTGCTTTTTCCGGTTATAAATCCGGACATGCCTTGAATAATCTATTATTACGTACTTTATTGGCTGAGGAAGATGCTTGGGAGTACGTCACCTTTGAGGGCGACAGCAAAGCGCCTGTTTCTTTTATGCATGCACCTTCGCTTGCTGAAGCGCTCGCATAATTGTAAGCGATCGACGAACTACAGACTAGCTATGACAAAGTAAATTTATTTATTAATCTGATTTTGCAAGATGCGGGCTAGATTTAGTTTCGAAGGTTGTGGAATAGTTCCAAGGTAATAATGCCTCATAATCTTCAACCGACTGACATTGTAGCGCTTCTTTGGCTAAGCCTTTTTTCTTAGCACATTTGGCGACCGATTCAAACTTTCTGCGGGCGTGAGCATTGCAAAAGCTTGGTGCTACCTCAGCCTGAGCCGTAAGCATGTCAAAGAATGGGTCGCCATCCATATGGACGGTGCCTTTGAAATCATCGAACCAGTCGTAAACAAATTGTTTGTGTTTGAGTGCGTTGTACTCATAAAGAATGACTTGTTTATCCGGTGGCCCTCCGCGTATACAATAAACATACGATTTGGTCTCAGCACAACGTCCTGGCTCTTTGAGCACTTGTAAATGAGTGGCATCACAGCTCGCTATATCATAATCAATAATCTCATCCTTGCATAAGTTAAATAAAGGTTGGAGTGGCGCCACTAACTCAATCAGCCATCGTGCCATCGTTTGCCGTGAGCAATCGATGTGATGACGCTCTCTCAGCTGTGTTTCAAGATGATATAACGGTTGTCGGTCACTGATTTTGCTGACCACCAAAAAAGCAAGAAAGGATTCACTGGCTTTTACCTTAGGTAATACCTGCTTCGGGGCTGGCGCTATTTTAATTATAATACTCCCCAAAATTCGGACCAGTAAGAGAGGTCCAATTGAGTTAAACTAGCACTCAATTGGAGAGAGAAAATGAGCACAAAAAAACCTAAAACGTATTCTGCTGAATTTAAAACAAAGGTCGCCTTAGAAGCGATCCGCGGTGATAAGACGGTGAGTGAATTAGCCAGTCAATTTGGTGTTCATCCATCGCAAGTTAAAAACTGGAAAAAAGCAGCTCAAAACTCAGTCAATGCAAGTTTTTCAGGAAGTGCTGAAAAAGCTTTATTGCAAAATAAAAAGTTAATGGAATCATTGTACCAACAAATAGGACAACTGACCTGTGAAGTCAACTTTTTAAAAAAAAGTGTGTGACATTACCCTTAGAGGAAAAGAAAGCCATGATTGACGTACAACACCCACAACTGAGTGTTAGACAGCAATGCGCACTGATCCAACTGCATCGTTCAAATTTGTATTATCAACCACGAGAAGTGAGTGATTACAATCTATTACTGATGCGTTTGCTCGATGAAATTTATACACGCTATCCGATGATGGGTGTTGTGAAGATGACTCATTATCTAAAGAGTTTAGGCCATACCGTCAATCCAAAACGCGTCAGACGCTTATTACGGTTATTGGGATTGGAAGCCATCTATCCTAAACCTAACACGAGTGGTAGTCATCCAAACCACCCCAAATACCCTTATTTACTAGGGTCTATGGAGATAACACGTCCGAATCAAGCGTGGTGTACAGACATTAGTGTGCTGCAGAAAGCAGCATAAGAGATGAGGGAAGGTCCCTCGCCATCATCTTGCAGGAGAAGGTGGCAAACCACCATAAGCGGCTGTAATTAAGAGTTATGGTCGTGAGCGTTATGGAAAAGGTACACATGATGTACAAGGTATGAATCAAAGAGACGAATGCAAATGAACCACTGCTCAAGTGTCGAAAGCGAACAAGATGGCATCAAAACTGGGGAGTTGATGTCGCCCCAGGATGAGCTTAGAAGAAACCTGCTTACTGATTTAAGCGGTGCCCGGCATAGAGGTGGCGTGAACTTGATTCAGGCTCTTATGTTGAACTGCAGGAACCTGTCGTGATGATGTCAAGAGAAAAGCACAAGTGGAAATCCCACAAGGCTTATAGTATCGATGCATTGCACAGGGGCGGACAAGCTCGTAGTAGCGTTGAAGCGCTTGTAATGAGCGCTGAGCAAAGGGGCTTGGCTACTCAGTATGAATTCACATGTCAACTGCTTACCAGGAGGAACAGATGAATTCTACGAGGTCATTTAAAATACCAAAGTTATTGGTATGGGAATCTTACTTAGAAGTAAAACAGAAAGGAGGTGCAGCAGGGATTGACGAACAATCAATAGATGATTTCGAGCGCAACCTGAAACGTAATCTTTACAAGATATGGAACAGGATGTGTTCAGGTAGTTACTTTCCACCACCAGTAAAAGCGGTTCCTATACCGAAGAAAACAGGAGGCCAACGTATATTGGGTATCCCATGTGTCTCGGATAGGATCGCTCAAACGGTAGTGAAGAAGACGCTTGAACCGATTTTAGAACCTATTTTTGACAAAGATTCATATGGATATCGACCTGGGAGATCAGCGCATCAGGCGTTGACAGTCACCAGGAGGCGTTGCTGGGAATATGATTGGGTGGTTGAATTCGACATTAAGGGATTATTCGACAATATAGACCATGATAAGATGATGAAAGCATTGCGCCATCAT
>Ga0215266_1031_pt1 | contig 14595 bp, 14 predicted proteins | sample JAMX8_100Endo3_H_FD_182616 | JGI IMG/M metagenome (GOLD analysis project Ga0215266, IMG submission 182616) | Enriched cells of freshwater protists from Biology Centre CAS, Ceske Budejovice, Czech Republic - JAMX8_100Endo3_H3 | ecosystem: Environmental > Aquatic > Freshwater > Unclassified ...
AATGAATACTCAGCCAAAGGCTCGACAGGCGTACCTGAATTTGCTTTAGAAAAATTGATAAATGGTGAGTTCGGGCTTTTTAAGGCTTTTTGATTTGACTGATTTATTCTATTCACCAACTCATGATCAGCTAGCTGTATTGCGTCTAGATATATATATTCAGCGTTGAGTTTTAAGGCGTCCTTAAATAAAGAAAGATGCATATTTAATTCCTTCTCCCTTGTCTGCACGGCCAGATCAGGAGAAGAAGCTATCTGCCCAATTCTAAATTTAGTTGGACTTAACGCTATTGAAACGCCCTGGCTACCATCAACCGATAGATAACCAGCTACCTTATTCACGATTTTGACCTGCTCACCCGCTGGTCTATTCACGAATTCGTTAGAAGAACTCAAGAGAGCCAAATTAATACGATTAAATAATTCGGCAGCCGATAACCCGCGAATAATGTTAGGAACATGCAACGCTTCCTCAAAAATAGCATACCGTGGAAGCACACCTAAAATTGAGTCAATCGTTGTAGTAGACGATGGTGAAAGCTCTTTCACTTCGAGCAAGACCCGTTGATAAGTATCAATCGCCTCTTCCCAACTCTTTATCAATAGTCTTGGTTGGTCTAGTGATGGCTCGACCTTACCTCTGATTACCGTGCTTACTCCATTTGAAATTAGGGGGGCCATTCCCAAAGACCACTCAGCCGTGACTACAAACCCTTCAAATTTTTCACCCTGAATTCGCCCAATCCAGTCGACTTCATTAACGATGTTGCCCTGAGCGTACTCATCAATGGCAGCTGCACTTACGATGGTTTCTTTAAATCTGTTTAAACTTATAGTGTAGCGTGCACCTGTCGGCGTGAAAAAATCCCCTCTAAACTTATTATCTACGGCCCTAAGAGACAGTCTTTTAGTAAAATCTGAATCTCCGCGCATAACCAAAGATAATGCTTTGAAAATATTATCTGAGCCGAGCTTCCCACCATACTGTTCAGCAAATCGGGGCCAAAAAGTGGGCCTACTTCCCCCAAGCTCATGCGAAATTATTACCGGCGAGTCAATACCTACAGTGAGACCAACTGAACTAGCTGACCGTCTTATTTTTTTCTCTCTATTTGATCTCGACTCTTCAGCGCGCTCGCACGCTCGTCGTAGATTCAATTTCCTAGAATATTGATTCATAGGATTTTCAGTTGTATCTTCGGTCAGTATTGATAGAGCCGCTACATCTTTGTTTGCTGAAACCCCACATAGAGATTCCTTTACAGTCGAGATTACAGAATATCGCATTGCGATACTGCCCTCTACGGTTTTCTCTTGAGTGCCCGTCAATACAAACTCGTAGGGTTCGTCACCATAAACCCGGTAACTAATCTGCCTAATGCTAGCTTCTAGGTTTTCAAACCATAACGTTAAATCATTTGTTTTTGTACCAGCGTTATCCGTAACCTCGTCAAGCAGAAACTGGCCTGCTTTCAGTCTTATTCTCCAATTTGAAAGTACATTACCTGTTGAACCATTCGCTATAAATTCAAGTGCCTTGAAGTGCTCAATAGACCCAGTTATTTCATCATTTCCAAACTCTTGATCTCTTTCTAACTCGATACCAGGAGGTGAAAGAAGCTTTTTAGATTGTGATAATGAATCTCCTACTTTTATCGGGTTTTGAGCCCAAACGGGTGAAACTAAGGGGTACCCACCCACCCATGCCGGAGAATTAGCATACACCCAGGCGCCCGAAGCCCCTTGGTATAAAGGTTCCGCCAATCGACCTACATCGATTGACCCAGTTTCGCCGATAAATTCAACCGTTGCACCGCGCTCTATTATTATAGTCAGGGGTTTGGACTTATTCTTTGTTTCAAGGGAAGTATCACTAACCCCTCGATGTGCACAGAATTGCTCAACATTCTGTTTAACAGCCCCGGCTTTCTGAAGCTTAGCTAAAGCTAAACCAAATAGCGTGTTGGACTCAGGTGTGTCATACCCTAGAATTGCCGCCTCGATGCATGACCAGCACTGGGCCGCCGAATACACTGAAGGGTGTTCGAGTTGTAAGGCGTACTTACAAGAATCCGGCTGACGTTGCCAGAGTCTTAGTAAGACATCTACCATTTCCATTGGTGGTAAATCACTTGAAGGATGAACCACTTCTGACACTAAATCTGGACGCATACCGATCAAGTCAATTTCAGCAGAGAGCACCTCAAACTCAGCCTGCTTCATGGCTCCTAGCCGGCACCATCCGTTTTGTGTTCTCTCAAAACGGAGCAACAACAACTTTTCAACCCAGTCATCTGGGGCACCTGATATCACAGTTATAATCCGGCCACGGACCATCACCGGCTCAATGATTACAAATGCGTGTTTCCCCCAGATACTAGGTAAGGTTTCCATTTTATTACTCATATAGATCAAAAAGGCATTTACTTAACCAAGCTGTGGACCAGGCATTGCCCTGGTTTCTTGCTCAACATTGGCTGTGTTGCCTTGCACCCACCTTGCTAAGCGGATCATCGCGTCTTTTATTATTTCGAAAAGACTGTTTGTTATCTTGTCAAATCGATTTAATAAGGACTTATTATTGTGCTCCAGCGACTCCAAGAGCATCTTATTTTTTTCAGTGTATTCCGAAATTTTAGAAGCTGACATTTCCATTACTTCGTCAACATCCATATTCGTTTCGAGCGCTTTCCGTGCAAACCGTTTCGAGCTGATCTCCAAACGGTTTGTTGCTTCAAGGAAGGTTTTGAACAGCTCCTTGTTCTCAGGACTTATCAAAAATTGGTTAGCAAGCGCCGTTCGCTCTTCCGGCTCTCCCTGCGCAAGCACCTCAGACAAACCAAGTTCGCTGAATTTCAACGTCAGCCTTTCTACATCACTCATTGCTGAGTTGAATGTGGCCTGGTGTTTGGTGATGTTATAATCACCGATCTTATTTGATATCTCACGCCCTCCATTGCCCAGCATTCGTCCAAGGCCAGCTACACCTTTCACGCCAATATTTGCAAGGCCTCCCAACCCTTTGATTGCCCCAGCTCCTAGTGCCGCACTTAGGGGGACCGTAACCTTTTCTGCACTCATGGCTTGTTGTTGATGGCCCTGTGCTGAATTGAAGCTTTGCCGATTCTGATTAGAGGCTTCACTCCCTTGGTTCAAACTTTGCCCTTGATTAGAAGGTTGCAGCGTCAGGGGCATAGCGAGGTCGCTTATCAACCCGCCCTGAGTAAGGTACTCCCTCGCACTTGTGGCTCCTCCAAAAAAAGCTTCTGTCGTTTCGCCTTCAGCTTGCGACTCATCAATGGTAGCTCCACTGCCTAGATCTAACGCCACCTCCTCTGGAGCCGGCGAGGCATCCGACACATCAGGGCCCAGATCGTCTTCAGGCAAAACGGTGAATTCATCACTGTCCATGAGGGAGTCATCGGTCGAACTCTCACCCTCAGCTGTAAAAAGCGCTTCAGGACTGAAAGCATTTTCGTCCTCAACGGAGCTTAAAGGGGGATCCTGACCTAGATCTTCGTGCAGGGCTTCTCCAAGGTCAGGCTCATGAGAGTCAAATTCCTCTAAGCCATTAGCCTGTTTCGAGAACAACTCGGTCGGGTCAAGGATCTCCACTACTTCTGAATCGTGCTGGGTAACCTCAACTGTTCCTGCCCCGTCTACCACGAAGAGCTCTTTTTCACCCTGGTCAACGGGAGCAAAGCCTTCATTAAGCAGGTTTATTTTGTCTTCCATAAATACTCCTACAATTTATTAGAATACTAAATTCGATTATCGGCTTTGTAAGCCAGCCTGAGATGCATTTCGGCTTTCGCTAAAACTCAGCATCTTAACCATGTCCTTACTTACCTGCTTAAGTTCAAAAAGCTGATTGAGTATTTCTGCCTGGAGAAGAGTCTGTTCTTTCGCTACAGCAGCTTGTGATGGCGTGGAGCTTACGAACTTCACCCACTTGGATGACCGCACACGGTAAGTAGCCATCAGTTCGTCAAGTTGGTTTGGACTGATCTTCCCCTTTAGTTTTGCTTGATCTTCACTAGACAAATATGGAACAACATCATCCAGCATGTATTGGAATCCTGCCGGGTCAAAACGTTGTGTATTGGCTTCAAAGCTCTTTACAGCTTGGTATTGACTCACCTCTTGGCGTTTAGCCAGCGCAATCGCGTTAGCCATTTTTTCTTTTTCAGCAGGTGAGCCATTTTTCTTGATGCGCTCAATATCCGCATCACTTGGCATTTCTACTGGAAAGGGGTTAAACACCATCATGGTGTCTTTAAAAGTGTCCGCATATCCGGCGGAGTTGGGATCAAGCGGGACGTCTTCCATAACGAGCTGGGCAGCGTGGAATTCGTCTTTATCCATTCGATCCAGAACCTTCCCTATTGAGTAATCCCGGCGAGGTTCGTTAGGCGCAAGGCCTCTCGTCTGCATGTTGTAGTTTCCAGCAGCTACCTCTAGCTTTGCCCGAGTTTTAGCACCGGCTGATGCTACTGCTCCTCGAACGCTTGCTGCGGCAGCCTGGCCACACGCTGGGCGTGGTTTCGCCCCCATTGAGGGTTCCAAGTCTTTTGAGTTTTGAATCTTTTGGGTTGCCTGTAGACCAATCATGTTCAAGGTTGCATTGGTGCGCATCACATAATCCGCACCATTGAGCAATGCCTCAGTCTGTGATCGGATGCCATCCAGGATTGCGTGGGCAGCGTTACTGGAACCCTCCTGACAATTGAAGCAATACACAGGGATACCTGTTGCAAATGCTTGTCCAGAGGAAAGAAAAAGCCCAGCGGCAAGGAGTTTTCTATAGTCCATTGATGGCACCATTAATCTCATTGCGGATGGTATTTTCGGGGCGAGGGATTCGGTCAGCAGGGCCAGAAGGCATTTTGTTCAGAACCTCATTAACCTTACCTTGGACCTTACCGCTACCGGCTCCAGTTATTGCATCTGTAGCGGCCTTTTCAACGATCTCACCCATGTCATACTGCTCGATCTGCGTACCACCTGCGCCATTGTCAAGACCGACACCGGCAGAAACGACACCTAGTGGATCGCTGATGTTGTACGTTGCTTTTGAAGCTAATTGCTCCAAGAACCCATTCGCGGCTTTACATGCCATGTCGCGGATTTTTGCCAATAACCCGCCCATTGCTCCGCCGATTGAGGGGATGCGTAATCTAATCAAAGAATCGAGGGTATCGAGAATTGGCAAACAACTTGCGTCTTTAACCGTGGGCGCGCTTTCAATTGCCTTACCCATAGTTCGCTCATAAATACCGGTTGTCATTTTATCTAATGCGATTCGGTTATCTTTCATCATGTCATCAATGTCACAGTCGACATCAGATGCAGCAAACGCATGACTCGACATCACAGCACAGACCAAGGAAAAAGCTAATAAGTAAAACTTGGTACTTTTAATCCTCGACATAAACCAACTCCAAATCGTCAGCCAGTCTCTGGCTGCGCACAACAGAAAATATTTGGGAGAGCAATTCGTGTCGATGTATGACTATCAGTCGCTCATAGAACAACTTGGCGAAGGCTTCTGCATCTCCTCCGAGTCGGTTCAGAGCTAATGAAATCCGCGAGACCATCCCTCCCTGATGCCGATCCATCATTTCCATAACCCGCATAAATCGACTAGAGCAGAGCATCGCCAATACCTCAGCGAGCCGACCTGCGTTCTCACCCTTCTCTATCAAAGCTGCAAATTCACTTCGCTCAACCTGGCCAATGAGCTGGACCAGCAAATCGAGAAATTCACTGTCCTCGTCAACAACCCAGTCCTCTCTTGAGTCCATGAGCTTCAACAGCCGGGCCAGAGCTTCGCTGACCCCGGCCCAATGAGCCTGGATTTCGTCTTTGTCTAGCCGCTGGCGCTCAGCGCTTTGGGACATGGCTCGCCTCACTGAAAAATGGCTTTTGGGTCATATCGGGTATACGATACTGTGTAACTGTACCATAGAACACATTTTCTGGAATTCTGATATGCATAGCCATGACGCTCTTGAGGCTAGCCCGCTCAACCAGCGGGATCTGAGCCATACCAGTACTGAAAGGCCAATACGCCTTCGTCGTACCCGAAAAGTCATTCGCTTCATGCTTGCTATTGATGCTTGGAAACGGAGCGGCAAAAATCTTGGTCATCGAATGTCATTTCCGCTGCTGCGGCAGGTTTTCAGAAATGAAAGAAAGGCAATGGCGGAGACTCCGTCGCTGGCCGAATTTGCGACTGAAAGCCTTCAGAAAAGCGCGGTGATGCATGGAATAATTTTCGTTTCAATGACCCCTGTAGCTTGTTGGTCACTCTTCTGTGTGATCAGAGGATTAGCTGCATGGTTTCGGTTCGGTATATTCACAAATTGGATGGCACTAGGCCCTCCGCTTTTGATTTACTCTGCGGTTAGGGCCTTTGTTAGTTATAAATCACGCCAAGCCCAGCTTAATGAAGTAAATGGTAGAAGTGTTCCACCTCGGGTAACTAAAAAATGAGTGCAACAGTCAGTTATCAGAAAAGGTTACTCTTACCATTTATCTATTTCATTTTGTTGGCTGTCACACCATTAGCCCTAGCAAGTTCCTCAAGCCCTCTTGACGCAAAGACAGACTCAGGCCAGCAGTTCTTAAACTGGATCGCTTATGGTTCATCCACAGCTGAGTGGGGGACAAAATCCCTCATGTCCACGGTTTCATCTGTTATAAATGTCATCTCATTATGTGTAATGGCGTTCTTAGCTTTGATAGGTGGATCCACATTCATTATTCAAACTGCAAACAAAGGTACCCCTGGCGGGCAAGTGATTTCCTCATTCTGGATGCCAATCCGGATTTCCGTTGCTACTATATTATTGATTCCGCTATCTAGTGGTTTTAGCACATTACAGTATGGCGTTATCAGCATCGGTGAAAAAGGAAATAAAGATGGTAATTGGCTCCTAGCGGCGGGGCTAAATTACACATATGACCAAGGTATTTACCGACAACCTGCCATTGAAGATGGATCCACCTTTATTCTAGATTGGATTTCTTCTGAACTCTGTACTCAATATATAAATTCATACACCAATACAAATACAATTCAGCCAGTTTTTACCTCAAAGCAGGTGAACAATCGTTATCTTGTTGAACTTGCATATAATTATAACGAGACTGGCACTTGGTTCACAAAAAACGACCCACGTAACAACTACTGCGGCAATATTTCCATGTCGGTTGAACGCGAAAGCATCCAATTTAATGGTCTGTTTTCAAATGGGCTAAAAGGGATTTCGGATGGGGGGGATGTTACGAGTGCCGCTTTTGGCGGGCCTTCCAAAATTAGTGCGGCCCAATACGCCCTTCTCCAAAAGCTCAAACCTGGTGTCGCCAAAATCGCGGGTCAGTTACTGTCTGATGAAAGCGCTTTGCGCTCACTGCAAAAAAACGGCGCAAGTAGTCAAGGTACATTTGAAAGCGCATCTAATGAGGTGCGCGGGAAAATTTCTGGTGCAGTTTCCGATTATCGAAGCTTGGTGAATGAATACAATGCGGGTATGCGCTCCACTGTAGCTGGTGCGGTGAACAGCCTGGCGCAAACTAAAAACAACGGAGCTGATTGGAAAGCTCAGACTATTGAAGCTGGATGGCCGGCACTTGGAACTATTTTCTGGCAGGTGAACGTTAACCAAAGCGCAATCAACAAGCTAGCCGCGACGTTAACCGCGCAGTACTCACCTCCGGCTCTAGACGGGGAATGGCTAATAGATAAGCGGCTGGGTGAGGTCTCTAGCCGAATTGCATCCCTCCGAACCCAAGCAGCCAAATCTGCCCCCCCTCTGAGCCCAGATACCTTCAGCATGTCAGCTATTGCCGATGCTGGCAGCGAAGGCAAGGGACTTGCAGATGGGATTAAAAATGCTGTTTATGAGGCTTTTGCAACTCCACTCAGATACATGCTCTATAAAAATGGTGCTGATGACCTGATCATCAATCTGCAATATTTTGGTTCAGCGGCCGGTACAATGGCTGAAGCCGGATGGTGGATGAAGACCATTGGTATGAACATGGCCATCGCCTCCATGGAGTCTGCAAAAGATGCAGTAGACGATGCAGGCAACGCTGTGGCAATTATTCCTGGCGTAGGGTGGCTTGCCAAAATTGGTACCAAAGTAGGCAGCGCCTTCTTGAATTTCGGTGTGAGATTCAGCGAGGATGTTTCTCACATGCTGAATTACTTAATACTTGGCCTGATCGCTGTAGGATTTACACTGGGTATTGTACTTCCTACAATCCCGTTGATTCAGTGGTTTATGGGCGTTATTTCCTGGCTCCTATATTATATTGAATGCCTTCTAGTGAGCCCTTTATGGCTCGCTGCGCATGGTACCGCTGAAAAGGAAGGATGGGGCTCTGAACATACGCGCCAGGGTTACATGCTGATGATCGGGTTATACTTGAACCCGATTTTTAGGGTAGGTGGTTTCTTTGCAATTCTTCTTGTGCTCAAGCCGGTCGCAGTAATGGTTGCATGGCTGATCGAGTACATAAACGGTGTGATTGTTAGCGGTTTCACATTCCTATTCTTTTATTTCGGTGCAATGGCCATTATTTCCGTCTTTGCATACAACTGTCTCACCAGAATCTTCTCACTCCCCTCAGAAGTGCACGAGCGCGGTTTGAGATGGATCAATGGTGGCCAAGAGGTCACTGGTGATAGCCAGGCCGAACATTCAACTCGCGGTAATATCACCGCTGTTATTTCCAAGGGTGAGCACGCTGCTATGCAGGCAGGGCAAAAGAGTATGGGGCCAAAATTCGCTGGATCAAGCCTTCCGAAAAACCAGTGAAATTATGGAGGGTGTGTATTTATACGCCCTCCTAACCCTCCCTCCTTCGTCAAAACTCGTTTATATCCTTCTGGGTCCCGTTTCCATTATCAAACCTAAATTCGTATTACCCCTCCCCTCTTAAAGTACCAAATCGTTTAGGCGAAATATGCGGTGCTTGGCTTTCGCCTTCACCGACCCATACGACCCTCAGACCATTACTATCCGTTAGCTGACTAGGACAAGATCAGTGAACCGCCCAGGGTTTTGGACTAATTTCAATTCAAAAAAAAGCCCGATCGCTCGGGCTTTGATAAAAACTAAAGTTACTTCATCAGAAACTGGATGCATACTAGACCTGCAAGAAACGCCAGGTAAACCACTGCAACCAATCCGCCACCACGCTTCGATTCAACGGCACCAATTGTCCCTCTCTGGTACATAAGCTGCATCTGCGGCGTATGGTTAGACAATTGGTTAATCGTATTGATTGTCCCCTCCATCCCATACCGGTTTAATCCGCAGTGCCAGAAAAACGCTGCGATCGGCAAGAAAATCACACCACTCAGCACCAGGGCCGTGATGGCAAGCACGATCGGTGCTAGGAACGACCAGCGATCCCAAGTGTGAGCAACCAATGATTCGTACCCACTGACGCCTTCAATAGGTGCAGTACCGAATAACTTCACCGATACAGCCCACAATGTCCCGATACTGAGAGCGCTAGCACCCACATAGATAACCGATGCGCTAGCCATGAATCTACGACCACTCGCTCCCGATACCATGGCATGGGTATTCCAGCTAAGTAGAGCTCTTGGTCCGAAAAACACCAGGCCGATCAAAGACACAATTAATGCTGCCCAAAGCTCTAGAATTGAACTCGATTGCATGGCAGGGACCGTAAACACAGCAACGAGTGCAGCGTAAAAACCTGCCTCCCAGCTCGACAAGACTTTGGCGAGGGTTTTACCGGCAAGCTTTGCCGAATAATAGATAGCCATTTTCCCTTTCGCAGTCTGCGCTACACCCAGGCTACCAGATGTGATTGCCGCAATGGCGTGAAGACGTCCATCACCATTCAGGCCATGACCTTTAGCCCAAGGTACTCGTACAGCCTGTGCTGCCGGAGCATTCATGCAGTCATCCAGCACTGACTGGAGAACATCATTACAAGGCATAAAACTCATTTCGACCCTCTCTTCCGCAGCAATTGACTTTGGTTGATTCCATTATATAGAATCACACAACATATATCAATCATGATTGACAAATAATCACTCCTCTCCTGGGATAAGCAAACTATGACTAGCACCGCCGGCCGACCTAAAATTCCTGGAGATGATATTGCTCTGAAACTGCCAGATATACAGTTCACACACATGACTAAGGGTGCGGTGCTCTTTGGCGAAATTAGCGAGCGCAGTCCAAGCAAGGCCGCATGGTTTAGAGGCCTAATCGAGTTTACGTTCGCCCAATCCCCACCCTCATGCTTAATGACCTCTGAAGAATTTGCTAATCAATGGGGTGATGACTGGTTCACCGAGGTAGCGAAACTACCCGACCACAAAATTACAGTAAGAATTGAAGAGCATCACCGTATCCTTCTACGTCAATGGGAATGCTATCTTCAATCTCTAAATTGGACCCGAAAAATATTCCGACATGAATCAATACTCGTCCTTATTGAAGCGTTTGGGGAGAGTTACAACCGCGTACTCAAGGACAGAGCGTCCACGACATCTACCGGCGATAGGGCCTGAGGTCGACCACATCTGTGGTAGCAAATTGTCTTACCCGTCGAAATTGCAAACCAGCTCCTGCGTTCTACCCTCCAAGAAAAGGCCCCGCGATTGCGGGGCCTATTCTTCTTACATTACCTTCATTCCCTTCAATAGGGAGTTCGAGGCAGGCATTGGTTCATCTGGGGGGCGCTCGATGTTTGAAGAGCTATTCTCAACCTGCTCTACACCAACAGGGACACTGTCCTGTGTATTACCTGATGGTACCGGCGCTTCCGCTGGCACAAAATGAGTAACCGAAGCAGTCATTTGATTTGCCGGGGCGCCCTGCTCTTGGCAAAACTGCTTATATAACGCGCCCATTATCCACTCTCGACAAATACCCAGGCTTTGCTTCAGTTGAAGGTGCTCAACGAAAGCACGCATGCGAGCTTCTTCACTGCTTTCCCCTTGATAGGATGTGACGCTGAGCAATAGCCGCTCCGAAAACTTTGAGTGCTGTTGTCTGCGGGCCATTGTTAATCCTTCGGAGTGTCGATGTATTTCAGGTACTTCAAAGCTCCTCGCGCGTTCGCAAACTCATCGCTGAACTCAGCCCCGGGTAGCCGTTCGGCTAGAAATTCTTGATAGACAATCGCTCCCCCGCCGATTACCAAAATATGGTCAAAGCGCCCTAAGTTGCGAAGAGTAGCTGCGATGAAGCTTACGATTATTTCGGCTTGGTTTTTAAGGACGTCGTTACGGATTTCCGTAAAATCCCATTCCTGCCTGTTAAAAACCCCCTTGCCCGTCTGAACAATTTGCTCAATGAATTTTCGTGGCAAGGTATTGCCGTAGGAGGAAATATCCACTCCAGCCGATTTTAGGTTTGCGCCGACCTTTTCGTTAATCACCTTGATTGCGTCTAAAACGCCAATCTTTTTGGTGTTTGATGCAGAGTTGTCGATGATCAACTTTCCATCGTAGGCAACGGCACAGATATCTGTGGTTTCACCCCCCACATCTACGATCGCGATCTCACATTGGTCGCGTAGCTTGGCATTCACATTACCATTCTGGTCCAGAGCCCAGTCATACCAGGCCGACAGACATTCAGCATATACGCTCACGCCTTTAACCTGAGGCTGAGGAGCGTCAGAAGGTGAGGATCCAACCAATTGTAGGAAATTGTTTGACACTTGCGCACGGCGTTCTTCGTTCACCTTACCGTCGGGTAGGTAGTACTCTCGAAATGGAAGTGTCACAGCAAGGTGCACAGGCCGGCCAGCCGCCTCGATCTTAACAAGACCATGGTTGACCAAAACGCGGTTTGCGGCAGAACAAGAGTAGTCACCCGTGCGAAGATCAAGAGGGTTTGACGCATTCAACGGTACGTAATAGACCCCCTCGAGAGTCTCATACCGATTGACCGGGTTACCTGAAGCATCGCTATAACCAGAATCCGTTTTCTCAATCACAGAGGTATATTTTGTAGTCATGATCTGGTTTTTTTCACCAAACCAAGCAAGCTTATGATATGCAAACCCATTATCATCGACGACCAATTGCGTTTCTTGAGTGGTCGCTTTTCGCAGTGTTTTGGCAGGGGTGGTCATTCTCATCTCCAGTTATGGGTCCCGTTCCCGGGCAAATTCAATAAAGTTTTTACTATTAATTTAGGCGTATTCGACGTTCAATCGTGCGCCTGGTGTTCTTCTGTCTAATCCGACCAGCCAGACGGGATCTGATTTTTTTTAGGGCTAAAATCAGTGTCCAACCACGCCTCTCAAGAAGCATCAGAATCACAACGCATACGAACGCCAATTTGAAAGTGATCGGGAAAGGAAACACTGGGATAGCCATCAGCGGTAACATCACGGATGTGTGAGCTTGAATAATTTTCAAACTGATTTTCGATTGCTTACTAGCGTGCGAGGTATGGATGATGCCCCCTTCACGATCGACTAAAGGCATTATCAAAACTCCTCAGTGGCTAATTCATCACGTAGCGAGTCCATTTCGTCATCACTGATTTTCCCCGCTTTGTACTGCTCCTGGGCGTCATCCCATAAACCTCGTCCTTCCTGCTCGGTGAACTGCTTGATCATGGAAGGTAGTGCATCCAGGTTGCTCTCACGGATCAGCTTTGTGCGCATATCTTGAGTTAAAGTTACCCAAGCACGAACAGGAGATCGCCCGATGCCAGAAGGTGTTTTGAGCAACCGTTGGTGAACAATGCCTCTCGTATTTTCTAAGTACCCTTTCATTACCCTCACACGATCGGCCCCTTGGAAGTTGTCGCCAAGCCGATTAATCGCCATATGTGTGCTTGCTGTGTGCGTAGTTGTATAGGTGGCGTGTCCTGATTGAGCAATTAATAGAACACCTTCAATCGATAGCGCATCACGTGCTTCGGTAAAATAGACTACTGTTGGATGACGTCTGAGTGCGTTCCTAACCGCTCTCATCCAGTCTGCCAAATTTCCACCATAGGTCCCGGGTCCAATTTCCGACTGTGCTATAAGGCCTGTACGGTCAGGAATGATGTTCAAGTCTTGTTCAAGAGGCGCGCCAAAAACCAGGATATGTTGCCCGTCCTTCCTAGTGGCTTGACCTCTCAGAATCCCATTGATGTAAGTAGTTTTTCCTGAACCTGTGGGACCGCAGACAAGGATTACTCCTGTCTTCGGCATAAGCAGTTTTTGCAAATCCTTTGGAATGCCCAGCTGATCCATTGTTGGAATGTTGTTACCCGCTGGCCGGAAAACGATTTCCATACCTCTTGTACTATTTGGTCCCATAGCACCAGTTGCATTGACACGAAACCGAAGCACTTCGGCAGGCTGCCCTGGCAACCTAACCGGGTTGCGAATTGAAAAGTTAAAATCCATGTCCTCTCCCTGTTGTATTTGGAGAGCGGCATTGCGGTTGCCTGAAAGCTCAGCAAGAACGTCCTGTAACTCCTCAATGTAGAGTTCCCGAGTACCCAGCAGATGAACACATCCCGACCACTGGACTGCCCATGGTGCACCGGCGAGCAGGTACAAATCCTCAGCGCCATTGTGGATGCAGAAGTGCAGCATTTCTTCAATCTCTACGCGCTGAAGCTTTGGACCGACGTCGAAAGTTGGTTGGTCGAGAGGTCGGAATGCGCCGATAGCCTGTTGTGCTGAGGGGAGTATTATTTCCTTTGGCGGTAGCAGCAGCGACTCTTCAGCAATCACTATTGCCGAGTCCATACCGGCCTCCAAGAGTCGCTGTTTGTATAGTTCGCCTCCTGCTTGATGCTGTAGATCACTTCACCCACGTTCATGGTTCTACCGTTGAACGTTACCTTATTGGCCTCGATGTGAAGCGCTGCTGGGCTGATGACCTTTTTTTGTTCCAATGTGACGTAAAGGTGTCTCCCCTCTACTGCCATCGTTAGCTGAGCTAAGCGGTCATCGTAAATTTGGTCTGCTTGGCTAATGCCAGCAGTCCATCCCGCTTTAAGTGCTTCATTCCAAACCTTGATTTCCGCGTCTGTCCTAGGACGAACGCTCCTGTGGGGTAATTCGGGATACGCATAGTCTTGATAGAGATAGTCACGCCAAGTGGGGACCACCGAAATTAAACGTGCCTCTTCTTGAATGGTTACCGAGTCCTTAATCACTCGAGCTTCATTCTTCTCAGAATCAGCTACAAATTGATTCGGCGTCTGGACCACGGCAGGCACCAGAAGTTTTCCCTCTCGAACGAAGCGCGCAAAGCTGTAGACCACGTTCAGTTTTGTCTCGACCTTATCCAGGTGGCGCATGATCTGGCCATAACGGTAAGCCAGGCCGGACTGGGCACCTACGCGCATCCCTTCTTGTTGGATCGCCTTATAGCGGATACCGGAGCCACCTTCTTCGGTTTTATCAGCTTCCTTTCCGCCTCTCAGCTCCAGCAATTGCTTCAGCTCGGAAGGTTCCTGAAGATCAACCGGCACCGCTACTTCTGCAACAGGAAAAGCGAGCATTTCAACCCCGTACAATATTATCAAATCGTGTACTGATCTTAATCTCTACCTCTTCCTAAATCAAGTTT
>Ga0215266_1033_pt1 | contig 12938 bp, 15 predicted proteins | sample JAMX8_100Endo3_H_FD_182616 | JGI IMG/M metagenome (GOLD analysis project Ga0215266, IMG submission 182616) | Enriched cells of freshwater protists from Biology Centre CAS, Ceske Budejovice, Czech Republic - JAMX8_100Endo3_H3 | ecosystem: Environmental > Aquatic > Freshwater > Unclassified ...
AATCCCCTCACTGGGAAGATAGTGATCAGTCAGAAGTAAAATTGAGTGTTTCTCCAAAAGGGAGGCTCAGAAGCAAACCTATATATCTAGAATCTATCGAACTAGCAGTAGACTTTGCTGAGTATCTGAAACCCATATTTGCAAAACGTTCCTATCGAGAAGCTTATCGTATCGAACTTGAAACAGTTCCAACTACACAATCTAAGCTTATACAACGTTGGAAAGAAGCTGATTCAAAAGAAGTATTGCAGCAGATCAGCTATTAATAACTACGCACATAACAAGGCGTTTAAGAGGGATTCTCAACGCTTGGCATTTTCAGTTTGATTCAGTTTTAGTGTTTACAGCACAATGGTTTAGGCTAGGTGGTGGCGTTGTTCACCCCTTAACGCGGCGTTAGGCCCTTAAAAGGAGTTTAGGAATGACTAAAGGTGAATGTAATTGTGGGGCAGTTACATTTGATATCAAATCTCAGGTATCCGATGTTTTCATTTGCCATTGTTCCATATGCAGAAAGTCGACAGGGAGTGGTGGAATTGCAGTGGTTATAGTTCCAAGGGCTGATTTTCAATGGTTATCCGGAGAAAATCAGATTCAGAAATGGAATAAGCCTGGACATGATTGGGAAACAAGTTTTTGTAAGTGCTGTGGTTCACCTTTACCTGGAATTGATAGTGAACATCATATGTATGTGCCAGCCAGTTTAATAACGGAAGGTGCTGAAAATTTAGAAGTAGTTCATCATATCTGGGTTAACTCAAAGGCGGGCTGGGAAGTGATCGCTGATGCAGGTAAACAGCACAAGGGTGCATTCGGCTCCTAGGCCTAACAAACTGTTCAAGAGGGATTCGCAACGCGTGGCATTTTTACTATGCGTTGGTTTTAGTGTTTAAGGTGGCATGCAGCGGCTTTTGTATTGCGTTGCTCACCCCTTAACAGGGCGTTAGCTTTCAAGGAGGAAAATTGAGCGCAAGTGACTATATCAAAGAGGTTCGTTCTAAGATTGGAACGATGCCGCTTCTTATCCCTGGCGTAGCGGCTGTCATTTTAAATGAAAGCAAAGAGCTACTACTTCAGCAAAAATTGGATGGTACATGGAGCCTTCCAGCTGGAATGATTGAACCTCAAGAGTCGCCAGTGCAAGCATTGCTCAGGGAAGTTCGCGAGGAAACGGGTTTAGTTGTAAAAGTAGAGCGTCTACTCGGCGTATTTGGTGGTGAGGGCTTTGGTTTTACATACCCGAATGGTGATCAAGTTGAATATACGGTTATCATGTTTAAATGTGTTGTAGAAAGTAATTCTCAGTCCGAAACCGACGATGAAACGGTGTGCCTTAAATGGTTTTCAAAAGGTAATATGCCAAGGCTTGAGCTTCCTTACCCGATAGAGTGTGTGTTTGCTGAAAATGCTGCAGCGTACTTTGTTGGCTAGAAAGCTAACAAATTGTTCAAGAGTGATTCGGCACGCGTGGCATTTTTGCTATGCGTCAGGTTTAGTGGTTAAGGTGGTATACGGAAGCTTCGGTATTGCGTGCCTCACACCTTAACAAGGCGTTATACATCAGGATGAAATCAATGAATGAGCTTTACGATAGAATTATAAAGACTAGCTTGAAAAATTTTGATGAATTTTTCAGATCTGTGCCACTTATTATAGCGAGTACATCTAACTTTTTTGAAAAAATCGATAAAATCGAAAAGGGTTTTCTAAAAGCGAGTATGTTTGCGTTTATAGCTGCGTCTTTAATGTCAATTTTAAGCATTCCCTCTTATAAAATTAATAATTTAAACTTAGAGCCTTCATTTTATGTTATTGATGTTATTATTTCTTGGATTCTATTTTCTATATATGCTATTCAAACATGGTTTGTTTGCAAGGTATTTATGGGACGTGGAGGTATTATACCTACAGTATCAGCTTTTTTCTATTCAATATCTATTCTTGTGTTTGTTAAACTCTTTGAGATCCCATCAAGAATCATTAGAGATAGAGAACTACTTGCGTGTGACTTAACCGTTGAAACTTCGAGTAATATGAGTCGTGCGGTCTACTCAGATATGTATGGTATATCTAGCGAAGTCTACGTAGCTATTGGTTACGTTATTTTTTCAATAGTACTTTTTCACCTAGTTAGGGCTATACACAAATTCGGAGTGGTGCGAGCGATTATTGCTATCTTAATTAGCTTGTTTAGTATATCGATAACTGTAAGTTATATTCAGCGGCCTATTGTTGGGGCATTATTGTGTGCATTTAAGCAAAATGTATAACAAACTGTTCAAGAGGGATTCGCAACGCGTGGCATTTTAACTATGCGTTGGTTTTAGTGTTTAAGGTGGTATGCGGTGGCATCGGTATTACGTTGCTCACCCCTTAACAGGGCGTTAGTTTGCAAGAGGAAAAACTCAGCTATATCACAAGATCTAGTGGTAAAAGATCAAAGTTTAAATTGTCATATCGGCGTTCAACGTCAGTGTTAACTAGTGTGGTGAAAATCCAAAATTGGCATCGTTTCAATGGTTGATTTGTTCTTTGGTGCGGCGACTTATGGGTTAACCAAGTTGTACTTTTTTGCTGAAAACCTGCTCGTTGAGTTTGTTGGTACAAAAGCCGATTTACCCGCTGAAATGACGTTTTCTCTGGTGTGGAAAATTCTCGTAGTTTCAGTAACTTTGTTGAAAGTCCGCATTGTGAGATTGGTTTTCCAAAAGCGCTTTTGGGTGTTGTAAGTTCGTTTTCTGCGGCGTTGTTTGTTCCAAGTGGTTCCATTGAGTAGCCGCTTTGAGACTACGCCTGGCTTAAGTACATCAAAACACTTAAAGCTTATTGTTTGCAAAGTTTAAAATAACGTAAAATCAACGCTTTGGGTTTGCAAACTAACAAACTGCTCAAGAGGGATTCGCAACGCGTGGCATTTGTGGTTTGCGGTAAATTTAGTGATTTAGGTGGTGTGCGGAAACATCGCATTGCTCACCACTTAAGCGGGCGTTAGGGTTGTCAGTTAAAATGGGTGAAGTATGTTCAAAACGTTAGCTTTAAAATATGCACTTCGAAAGGTCGCTCCGAGGAGAATTCCGATGAGTTTACCAAAGTGTGCAGAAAATGATTTCTTTTCCATCACTGTGGAAATTCCAGCTCTTGACTACAAATTTATATGTAGGGAGGATGTGAGCGGAAAGGCTTACGTCGGCTGGTTGTGGCAAGGAGATGATGATGAGGGTGTAGACGTATGCCTTTTTAAAAGCTTGTTAAGCGAGCACGCGATAACAGTGAATATAGAGCACTATTACAAGGGGTGGGTGTTCGAGTATAAAACAGCGTCAAGCTTTTTATTGTCTATTCTATTTTCAAAACATCGATTTTTTTATAACCGAGAGCAAGTCGCTCAACAGTGGTTTAATCGAAAATCCTTAGAAGAGCCCGATAGAATTAAAGTACTGGAACACTTTGTTAGCGAAACAAAAAATAACCACCGTTTTCAAACATCACCTATTACTTTGGGAACAAAGATTTATAGTAATAGGCTTATCTTTCATCCTGAAAGAGACTCATTCAAAAAACATCTCCAATTAGTTTTTGATTCACTAGTAGAGTCGAATGACATCGAAAAAATAGATGGAAATTATCGCCTTTGTGCAAGAGCGCTCATTACAATTTCTGAATACGACTGGGAAGTCCGAAAACACTTAGATAGCCAAAATAATGCCAAGAGAACGCATAGTCTTACATTAGCCATAATCATCATCGGGGTAGCAAACTTAATGTTGCAAATAGCAAAGTTGTACCTTTTAGAACAACCCTAACAAACTGTTTAAGAGTGATTCGCAACGCGTGACATTTTTACTATGCGTTAGTTTAGTGTTTAAGGTGGTATGCGGTAACTTCGGTATTGCGTTGCTCACACCTTAACAGGGCGTTAGGCTCCATTGATATAGAGATATGTCACAGGAGCAATGATCGCTATTCGTTTTGAAAGAGCTGTTATGGGATGATTTCCCTTTTTAAATCTAAATGAAACTAGGGGTATTTTTATGGAATGTGTTGAAACTTCTTTTTTATATAGCTTACTGTGGTCGGCTGGCTTGGTTTCGTTAATTGCCAAAATTCGTTGTGAAAGTAGTTTTAAACCATTTCTAACGGAGTTGTACAGTCCTCCTATTGTGCTTTCGATTGTGCTATCTATCGCTGTTACTTGGTTTCTGTATGAGCCTTTGCCCGAGCCTGAAGTTCATACCTTAGCGACAATGCTATCCAAACCTGCAAACATTATGAGTTCGTGGCAATGTAATTTTATAAGTGTGTTCAATGTCCTAGGATACATACTACCGGTTGTGACAGTACTTAGTTTTATACATAAAAATAACCCTTATTTTTTCTCTTCATTAAGAACAAAAGTACTTAATTGGTTCGATTGAGCCTAACAAAGCGTTTAAGGCAGATTCGCAACGCTTGGCAGTTTTGGTTTGGTTGAGTTTTGGTGTTTACGGTGGCAAGGTTTAGTTCAGTGGTGGAGTTGCTCACTACTTAACGCGGCGTTAACTGGATTGATGACGAGGTAAGTCCGATGAAAAGAATTGCGGTCATTGGTTCCGGCGGTTCGGGTAAATCCACATTTTCGGCGCTATTAGGTACAGAGTTGAATTTGCCTGTTCATCATCTCGATCAGCTATATTGGAAACCAAATTGGGTTAAAACTCCAAAAGATGACTGGATCAAAATTCAAAAAGGTCTTTGTGAAAGCGAGTGTTGGATTATCGATGGTAATTATCAGAGCACCCTTGATATAAGATTTGAAGCTTGTGACACAGTAATATTCTTAGATGTAAACCGATATACCTGTATCTATCGAGCACTAAAGAGAACATTATTAAGTAGTAAGCGTCCAGATTTAGCTGAAGGTTGCGATGAAAGGTTTGAGATCGAGTTCATCAAATTCTTATGGGACTATCCCAAAAAGTCGAAACCCCTAATAATGGACAAACTCAAGACGCTTACAAGAAATAAGCGTGTAATTATCGCAAAATCTGGAGAGCAAGCGCTCCGCCTTTGCAAATCCAGTTAACAAACTGTTCAAGAGGGATTCGCAACGCGTGGCATTTTTACTATGCGTTGGTTTTAGTGTTTAAGGCGGTATGCGGCTGCATCGGTATGGCGTTGCTCACCCCTTAACAGGGCGTTATGTTCTCGGAGGTAACTAATGGAATTACAAGGTTTTATCAGTCAGACAATTCAAGAAATAGCGAGAGGTGTCTTTGATGCCAAAGAAAAACTTAGCGATACGAACGCTGTTGTAAACCCACAAGACTTTGCTCTGAAGGAAGGAAACTCTGTTGCTTTCGGTCGACTCCACAGTGATGACATAAGTCGTGATGACAAAAAAGTGGTACAAAAGTTAGAGCTTGATATTGCGATTACCGTAGATGAAACTAGTAAGTCGGGAGCTAGTGGGAAAATAAGTGTTCTATCGATTGGTGTTGGTGGGGAAACTGAGTCTACGAACCAATCCTCTTCGGTCTCTCGAGTTAAATTTGTTGTTCCAATGGTTTTCCCAGACAAGTAAAGAGAACTAACATAACAAAGCATTTAAGAGTGATTCGCAACGCTTGGCGTTTTCGCTTCGCTCAAGTATAGCCAAGCGCTGCTCACACCTTAATGCGGCGTTAGTACGGGTTTGACATCAAAGGTCATAAGTTTTGGTGTTTATCTGTTTTGGCGCTTGTCTTTACACCTTTCAGTTTGTACCTTTCACGTTCTTTCCGGTGGCACTATATGCGGAGTGTTTGCTTTGATTTCACCGTTTACGGCTTCTAACTCTTAGTCTATTTCTTTAGCGCTTCTTCATTTTCGTGGTGGCTTTTGAGAGAACCTTGATTACTTTTGGTGTGGCTGTTGAAGTACGAGGAAAGAATCCTTTTCTAATTTTAATCAAATAAAAGTAGGGGAGTTCAGTACGTTTTTCTTCTAACCAACTCTCGTCTCTCAACCGAGTTTAAGTTTTGTAGCTGCCCGTCTCACTTCAGTGTTCAAAGCCTTTCATATCATCCCAATTTTCAATATCTTGGAGCGCATAAATAGAAGTAGCGCATGTACTAACAAATTGCTTAAGAGTGATTCGTAACGCGTGGCATTTTTACTATGCAGTGGCTTAGGGTGATTAGGGCGCTGTGCGGTAGCTTTTGTATTGCGTTACTCACACCTTAGCAAGGCGTTAGCTTATTAGAGGTAAATCTCACGATGGAATGGTTAGGTCATCTAAAAGACATAGTTGTAGTCTTATCAGCTCTAGCGGCAGCTTATTTTGCCTATAGTGGGCTAAGTACTTGGCAAAAAGAGCTAAAAGGAAAATCAGAGTATCAGCTCGCAAAAGAAGTTTTGCAGTCAGTATTTAAAGTTAGAGAAGCGTTTAAGTCAGTAAGGCACCCTGCAATTTTTTCATATGAGTACCCAAAAGAACTCGTTACGAAAACAGGGCATGTAGATCATGAGAACAAGTATGAAGCGACTATGTACGTTTATAACGCACGCTTCAAAGTGCTTGATGTTGCATTCTCTGAGTTAGAAGAGCTGTTTATAAAAGCTATGGTAGAATGGGGTTCTTCTGAGCAAGATTTGATTCAAGAACTTAGAAGCCACCGCGGCGAGCTTATGGTTTCAGTTCGTTCACTAATTGATAGTTATCAAGACCCTACTTGCAATAATTGGATGAACATTGAAGAACGAAAACGTCAAAGTGCCGTGCTCTACTATACCGGTGATAATGGAAAGTACTCTGATTTTACTATCGAAATAAACGAGACTATTAAGAAGTTTGAAGACTGGTTGAGACCACACATAACCGGGAAATAATAAGCTAACAAAGCGTTTAAGAGTGATTCTCAACGCTTGGCATTTTCGGTTTGTACCAGCTTTAGTGTTTACGGCACAATAATTTAGGTTAGGTGGATGCGTTGTTCACACCTTAACGCGGCGTTAAGTTACTCGGAGAATATATGGACAATATTGGAAATTGTAAGCTTTGTGATAAAGAAGATATTTTGCAAAACTCATATATCATTCCGAGCTCAATTATTAAAAGTGTTAAGAAAGGCGATTCTCAGTTATATACTCTGTCGAGATGCAGCTCTTTGCGTTACGAAAATGCGGATCCTAAAGAGTATTTGTTATGCCAAAGCTGTGAACAACTTCTTAATCGGTGCTACGAGAAATATGGACTTGAATTGCTTAAAAAAAGTAGTAACGTTACCAAGCATAGTAACTGCATAGAGTTCAAAAAATTCAAATATCAAAAATGGTATCTATATTATTTGAGTATTATTTGGAGGGCTTCGATTTCAAGTCTTTCAGATTTTCAGCAGGTAAATCTATCTAACCTAAATGATGTCTTGAAACAGTGTATCAAGAAAAACACCCTTAGGGTTTCTACTGAGATCGACATAGATGAGTTTATAAAAATTACTATGTTTCGAGTGACTGATAAATCACATCGGTTAGATGAATTAACCATTAGGAATATATTGATGAACTTGACTCATGTTCCAGTTCAAGAGAGCAATGAGCATTTGTTCTTTTTTATGTCATCTGGTTTTTTGGTCCAGTTTCGATTGACACCTTTTTACATACAGCTCAAAGATAAAACTCCATTTACTAGGGCAGATATGGCTAGGAATAACCAAAGGTTTGTTCGTTATTTGGACATTACGGAATCAAAATTCTTAACGAAAGAGTTTAACTGGTTGATAGACAACGTGTAGTCCGTAACTTAACAAACTGTTTAAGAGTGATTCGCAACGCGTGGCATTTTCATCATGCGTTGGTTTTAGTGATTAAGGTGGTATGCGGCGGCATTGGTATTGCGTTGCTCACACCTTAACAGGGCGTTATGCTGCTTTAAGATACTTGAGACAACAAGTAAGCTTACACAACCAATGTTATATGGTATGCTCTTCGCCAGTGGCTAGGCGTTGTGTAGGACTATAAATGGACATAGTAAGCATCCTAAAAAGTGACCTCGATTCGGGGATGCAAGAAGCAGATCTAGCTCGGAAGATCTTCTTATCATATCAAACGCTCATCTTTAAAGATAAGCAGGACATCGAGTATTCCATTAAAAATAAAATTAGGAAAGAGTTGAAGACACCATTCTCTTCAATTCAGGTTACAGGATCATCTAAAACCGGCATTAGCTTTTTTAAAAAGACCAAGTTTACGGAGGGTGAGTCTGACCTGGATATATCAGTTATCAATCTTAATTTGTATAACCAATATTTAGAAGAGGTTCATAAGGTAACCGATGGGTTTTCCAATTTATCTGTATTTCCTGAGTACTACGGGAAAAGTACGGATAAACAATTTATTAATAATTTAAAGAAAGGGTTTATTAACCCTTTCTTTATGCCGGACTGTGAATTAAAGTCTAATTGGTTGGACTTTTTTCGTAATATATCTAACGAACACTTTGACCTTTTTAAAAGCATAAATGGTGCAATTTACGCTTCAGAGTACTTCTTTGAATGTAAGCAGGTCGAGTGTATCGAAGAGTTTAAAAATAATAGAGCAGATTATGATTCGTTACCAAGTAAGATCTAAAGAACTTATAGACCTGGCAAATGAAATAAAATCAAAGCGCTTGATTCTATCGCCATATTTTCAACGAAATCTTGTGTGGCGTGAAATTCATAAGGTTGATTTTATTCGCACGATCTTGATGGGTTTTCCAATACCACAAATTTTTGTTGCCAAAGGTTCTATTGACCTGGAGTCAATGACAACAACCTCATGCATTGTTGACGGACAGCAACGTATGTCTTCAATAGTAGAGTTTATCAATAATCAATTCCAAGTAGACTCAAGACTATTTAGAGAGCTTGAGCCGGCTGAACAAGAATATTTTCTAAAATATCAGATTCCAATTATTGATCTTGATATCAATAATGATGACCCAGATATTAAAGAAATCTTTCAGCGATTAAATCGTACATTTTACTCTCTTAACTCGATTGAAAAGCTATCTTCGGAATTTGCATCATCAGAATTCATGCTTGTTTCTAAGCACCTAACTGGTGAAATACTATTTGATAAAAATGATGACGAAGATAGCGTATTATTATTAGATCCGTCAATTCCTGAGGATTTCATACAATGGGCAAAGGATAAGGAAGTATCTGCTTTTAAATCACTAATTATTGAAAGCGGAGTATTTACTCCTTATGAAATAAGTCGACAAATCCATTTGATGTATACTTTGAATTTGATAGCAACAAATATTGGGGGTATATATACAAGGAATGAGTTGGCGACTAGATATTTAGATGAATTAAAAGAAGAATTCGTTAAAAAAGACGAGATTATAGAACGGTTTGAGAATACATCTAGCTATATTTTGAACCTAGGTCTAGATGATAAATCATATTGGTTGAACAAATCTAACATGTTTAGTCTATTTTCTTATTTAGCTACAATTGATGATTTAACAGTACTAGGTTCAGTTGAAGACGTCCGTGAAGCTTTAGTCGCATTTGAAAGTGAAATCCCAGCGGAATATCAAATTGCGGCAAAAGAGGGGGTTAATAACCGAAAAGAAAGGCTTATTCGTAATAAGTATATAGTTAACCTGCTTCCCACATCAGCATAACAATCTGTTTAAGAGTGATTCGCAACGCGTGGCATTTTTGCTATGCGTTGCGTTTTGTGTTTAAGGCGGTATGCGGCGGCATTAGTATTGCGCTGCTCACACCTTAACAGGGCGTTAGCAGTCAAGGATGAATATGAAACAAAACTACCAAGTTCATGAAGACATGTATGTTGAAGCTCGCGAAGCTGGCTGGGAAGGTTGGGGTGGCAACGAGCGAATGTCTAAAGCAGTTTTAGTTGAGCGTTTTCTCGAACTATTTAAACTACCGGTGCAAGGTAAACTGCTCGAACTAGGTTGCGGTGAAGGACATCATTGCAGAGCTTTCCAGAAGTTAGGCTTTGAGGTGGCAGGTATAGATATTTCACCAACCGCAATTGAATGGGCAAAGGAAAAAGCCAGAGCAACAGGAGTCGAGGGTAATTATTATTTAGCGGACCTAACGGTAGCGTCTCTTGAACTTCCAGAACGCTATGATGTTGTCATTGACGGTAATTGCTTACATTGCATTATCGGTGCAGATCGAGTCATATTTTTGAGTCATGTTTATCGTTCACTATCTGAAAATGGGGTATTTTTTGTCAGTAGCTTGTGCTCTAAAAATGAAATTAGCTATGAAACTTATAGAGATGGCAGTCCATATCGTCATGTTACCTCTGAAAGTGATCTAGTTGTTGAACTAGAGAAAGCAGGGTTCCAAGTGCTTCATGTCAGTGTCTATGAGCGTGAAACTTCAAACCACATAACGTTGTATGCGATAAAAGCATAATTTTGTGTAGAAAAAACTGCTAACAAATTGTTCAAGAGTGATTCGGCACGCGTGGCATTTTTACTATGCGTTGGTTTTAGTGGTTAAGGCGTTATGCGGATGCTTCGGTATTGCGTGCCTCACACCTTAACAAGGCGTCAGTCGCCAGAGAAAGCTAGCAATCAAAATCATGTTTCTAAGCTCAAAATTTGGAAGCTGCTTGTTTGGTACACAGGCTCACCGTCGATGGTCAAAACTCAGTTTCAGCTGTTTTAGGTCCAAAGTTTTGCAATTGTTCTAGCGGTTTTTTTATTCTTTGGTGCTGGCAGAGTAGGGTAATCGAGAGCCTATTTTGGGTTGAAACTCCGCTCGGTAAGTTTCTTGGTACAAAAGCTAATTTATTTGCTGAAAGAACGTTTTCTCTGGTGTGGTAAGTTCCACGTGGTTTCATTGAGTAGCCGCTTTGAGGCTATGCCTGACTTAAGTGCATCAAAACACATAAGTTTTGTTGTTTGCAAAGTTTAGCTCAGCTTAAAATTGTCGCTCGTGCCTCGCGACTAACAAACTGCTCAAGAGGGATTCTCAACGCTTGGCAATTTGGGTTCTAAGTTTAGCTTTTGTGTTTATGGCACAATAAGTTAGGTTTGGTGGCTTGCGTTGTTCACCCCTTAACGTGGCGTTATGCAGCCACTTGAAATTCATTTACAATTATAGATTTATTAAAAGAGATGTAAAATGTACAAGAAACTAATCATTCTTAGCTTGTCTATTCTACTGGCGGCATGCGCAGCGCCAAAATATACAGTTAAAGCTATTTCGGAAGAGAACCAGAGCAAGGAAATTACTATTGTAAAAGATAACGCCACACGAGATGTTTTCTTGGACTCGGTACAAGAATGGTGTTTGGATACAGCACATAAATGTACGGTTGTAAGTGATGGAACTCTTCCTAAGAGCTCTGAACTTACGTTGACTTATGTATCGCGCTGGAGTTGGGACTTTAGAACGTTTATTGCAGATGCCCAAGTTAAGGCATATAAAAACAGTAAAAAAGTTGGCGAAGTAGAGTTCAAAGCGCCAAATAGTGCCAATTCAGATAAGTGGGGAAATGACAATAAACGAATCATCGCGATGATGGATTTACTGTTTGGGAAACAGTCGGTTAATGAAGCTCAGTTCAAAATTAAATCGGGCGAAATGTAGCGACGTAACAAACAGTTCAAGAGTGATTCCCAACGCTTGGCATTTTCAGTTCGAGGTTGGGTTTCGTGTTTAAGGCAAAATCGTTTAGTTTGGGTGGTAGCGTAGTTCATGCCTTAACTGCGCGTTATGCGCTTTTACGAATTGAAACATGGAGAGTGTGATGGTTGTATATGGAGATTTGCAGTCAGGTAACTGCTTAAAAGTAAAATTACTATTGTCATTCCTTGGCATTGAGCACCAATGGAAGCACGTTAATCTCTTAGATAACGAGACTAAAACAACAGAATTTTTAGCCCTCAATCCAAATGGTAAAATCCCGACAGTCGTTTTAGATGACGGTCGAGTACTCTGTGAGTCCAATGCAATATTGGGGTACTTTGCAGAAGATACACCTTATCTACCTAAGGACAGTTATCAAAAAGCAAAAATGTACGAATGGCTTTTCTTTGAGCAATACTCACATGAGCCTTATATTGCAGTAGCGCGTTTTATTCAGAAGTATCAAGGTATGCCGGAGCACCGTCTAGAAGAATATAAATCACTACAATCAGGCGGCCATAAAGCATTACAAATCATGGAGCTACAGCTGTCAAAAACTAAGTTCTTAGTTGGTGATAATATTTCTATTGCTGATATAGCACTGTATGCTTATACCAATGTCGCAGATGAGGGTGGTTTTAACCTAGAAACTTACCCAAATATCGAGCGTTGGATTGGGGTAATTCGCAAGTTGGACGGTTATGTAGGTATGTATTAACCACGCGCATAACATAGCGTTTAAGATAGATTCGCAATGCGTGGCATTTTAACTATGCGTTGAGCTCAGTGATTAAGGCGGTATGCGGGAGTTTCGGTATTGTGTTGATCACTCTTTAACAGGTCATTAGCCCTCAAAGGTCAAATATGGATATTTACCCAGAAATAGAGTTATCTAAAGCGCAGCATAATGCAATTGAGGCTCTGAGAAACAAGTCGTTTCCTGAACATCAGGTTGCTCGTTCTTACTATAAGCAACTCCCGCATATGAGAGTTCTGAAGTACGAAGGTGACCAGTTAGTTGGTTATATGGGATTAGACTACAGAGCTGTTCGCGTTGGTGATGAAATTTATAAAGTATTAGGTGTGAGTGACTTTTGTGTCGAGAGCACAGTTCAAAGACAAGGTATTGGTACAACAATGTTGTCTCAACTCAGCGAGTATGCGTCAACTAAAGATGTCGACTTCATCATTTTAGTCTCCGATTTGGATCGTTTTTATGTGGCTAATGGTTATGTGCTCCTTAACTCTCTAAGTTCTTGGTTGCGAGTTCATGAACATAAAAATTACGGTGTTGCTATAGAGCAAGTCGATGATTTATAT
>Ga0215266_1037_pt1 | contig 12542 bp, 11 predicted proteins | sample JAMX8_100Endo3_H_FD_182616 | JGI IMG/M metagenome (GOLD analysis project Ga0215266, IMG submission 182616) | Enriched cells of freshwater protists from Biology Centre CAS, Ceske Budejovice, Czech Republic - JAMX8_100Endo3_H3 | ecosystem: Environmental > Aquatic > Freshwater > Unclassified ...
GTAAACAGTAACCACAGCAGCGTTATGGGTAACCAACCCAGCTGCCTCCAAACGCTAATACCCACGAGTACCGTGGCGATGAGTGGCACCCAAATCCAAGTAGAAGCACGAAAATAAGCGAGTGTGAATAGTAGAACACAAAGAGCAAGACAATCAAACCATACCATGAGGGAACTCCATCCATGCAATTCCAGTTAGACCTATACTACTCAAGATGCAGTCAAGTGCATTTTAAAGCGGGTTCAGTCTATATTAAAAGTGTAACAAGCCCCATCCACATTGCAAGACTTTATTTATATACCATAGAATGGTATGTTGAAAATAAAACAACGTGACATGGAGGTCATAGATGCGCAAGAAACAGTTTTGCTGTTTGCTTTTGGGGTTATTTGTTTTTAGTTTAAGTCACGCATTTCACAGCCAAAGATCCAATGGCCGTTTATTTGATGGCTTCAGTGTCTCAGGAGGAGGTGGTCGTCCATCTTCACTCCATGGCGGACGTTTAGCCGCCCAATGGTATTGGAATAAAGCATGGCTCGCCACCCAAAGCTGGCATTTAGATGGTTACTGGGATGCAAGCGTCGCGTATTGGCGCACCGATGGTGATCCAAATACTAGTCGTAAACATAAAGCTTTAGCTACGGCTGCTTTTGGTCCTATTTTTCGCTGGGAACGTGGCAGTGCGTTAATGGGCAACGCGCATCCCTACCTCGAAGCCTCTTGGAGTTTGGCATTACTTTCAGATCAGCATTTATCGTATCGTAACCAAGGTGCTCATTGGACCTTCCAAGATTTATTGGGTGCAGGTTTTCAATTTGGACAGCGCGGTGAATATGATCTCAGTTATCATTATTTGCATTACTCTAATGCTGGGATCAATCCACCCAACAATGGAATTGATGTAAAAGTGCTGCTGAGCTTACAGTACCGCTTTACTTAGGCACAGACCACTTCTTGCGACCATCGGGTGTAATCACGTATTTTGGTTTTGGAGCCACACTACTCCCCCGCCGTGCTCCTGAATTAGGTATTAACGGGTTACCATGATCATCATACATCCAATGATTATCTTCATTGTAGGTGGCAATAATTTGTTGCTGTTGTTCAGGGTTCAAACTATTCCAAACCGAAGGCAGAACACCGTAACGATTTGGTACTTCCCACCATGTGCAGGCCGACAGTAAACTCACTATCACAGATATAATAAGCGCTTTTAGTTTCATAGATTCATCCTTGAATATAGTTCTACATTCCCAGTTACCATTCTTTTGAACGACATAATAAAGAGCACCCTGCATGGGATTGCTTTTGGCGCTCTCCCATGCACCAACAAACTCGTAAGGGAGTGAGTGCATGCATCATTCTCTTGTCGAGAATTTTTAACTCACTGATTTCATTATACAAATTTTCAGCAATGAGACAAGGGGGCTAAAAATGAACAACTCTGGCTACACTAAAATCAAGTGCCATAGTGCCCCTGTCGAGTGATTATTAGATCTGGATCCCACGGTCAAGCCGCGGGGTGACAACACCATCCGATGTTTAAATGCCATCGTGAATTCCACATCACCCAATACTTAATCTAATAACTACAAATCAAATGCAGTACAGTCTACCTCATGAATTAAAAAAGGCTTAAAAGTGACGTGACTCGTATCACGCTGAATAGACCTGCGATAGAAAGCTTCCAAACACAATTGGATCAGCGGCACTTTTTGTCTAGCAAGTGCTCTCATTTGAACAACTTCGTCATAGGATTGTCGCGAGTGATAATTATTATCTTTAGGTGCAGAATAGATATGACTCTGTGTCTCAATGTTCTGCCAGGGCTGAATGATAACTTCATAACTATCTTGCTCATCATGACTGTGGTAGATATAAGTCTTTTGAGTTATTTCACCGTTGCTGACTCGCTGCTCTATGGCAGCTTGCATTATACGTTTTAAATTATGTTTAAGATCAATACGAGCACTTATTAAATTGAAACTATGACACAACTGCATCGTATTCTGTTGTGCAGTCAGTAAAATTGCACTCATACTCACAAGCAGTATCAGCACCAGCAATAATACAAAACCCGTCTGCTTCACACGTTAATTTACAACAGTCTCTTGCAATACTTTGATAGATTCTTCTGAGGTTTCAAGTAAACTACAGATGTAGGCTAAGGATTTACCTTCTTGCAATAATTTACTGATAATACGCTTTTGAGAGTTTACTTTTTCTTGAGCCACTCCTTGAGTTATTCCTTCTTCGCGGGCCTCCTGGGCACATCTTTCCAGTAAGGTACGCGCCTTTGAACGCTCTTCCTTAATGGCTGACTCACGCGCCTCCTGGGCACATCTTTCTAATAAGGTCATCACTTCTCCTCCTGTTTTAGCTAACAAGTTTTTATGTACTAATGCTTTAAATTGATCAAGTTCTTTTATGCTGCCACTGCTTGAAGCATAGGTTAACATCTGTGACACCAGCAACTCTTCACCTTCTGCCTCAAGTTGCTGCAGTTGCGGCATCATTACATACACATAATTTTTTCGTCCCGCAAAACATGCAGACAACAAAATATCGGCATGCTTCGTTTTTAGCTTCTTTGAAATTAACGCACCATCCTCTTGCTGAATTGTTTTAAGATCGATAGCTGCTTGCAGATCCGCAGGCAAACACGAAGACAAAAAAGAGGTAAAAACACGCTGATTCTGCATTGATATCTTAAAAAAAGTATCGTGCGATAGTGGCTTTATACTATGCGACATATCCTCTCCTCAATTAACACAATATAACGTTCAAAAAGACTAAAACTATGCTTTAATGCATACAAGCAACTCTATGTTCATCGAAACTCACAAAGCAACGAACAAATCAACTCAGCAATTTACACAGCAACAATGTGTTTTATGTCTTAATGCATAACTTAATCAAGCAACACCTAACATCATGCTCATGTTTTTTGATCACTGCTTCGTCTCAACTGATTAACAACTGAGTTTTCCCAGGATTTTCTTTTTTGTAAAATTGACCGTGAGCATTTAAATAATAACTGTCGGTCTGCCATTCGCCTACAATGGTGTAAATGGGATCTAAATACGGCGATGTATCGTTGATCTGCCAACGAAGTATGGGATCACTGAAATTTGAGATCCGTATAGGTGAGACAATTTTAAAAGTATGGCAATCAGCCATAGCAATGATCGCGCCTGGGTGCCGATAAAGACCAATGTTCACTTCAAACTCATGCACCCGCTTCATACTCATATGCCAAGGTTTCACTGCCAAATACTGCACTTCAAGTACTTTGTCATGATTTTGCAACCGTGCACCACGAAACACCCGTGACACTTCCCTTGATGAGCTGAAAACGGAGTGAAATAATTTAGGCATTCCAACCTTCTGCATCTCTGTGATAAATACACCTTTGCTTTCATTTGATTGCAACGAAGGTGGATGCCTTGATAAGAAATCTTGGCTAGCCTCTGTTTGGTGTGCTTTAAAAGCCGCAGTATTCGCTTGACATCCTAAAAACCCAGCTTTTAATTGCGCACGTTTCAACCATTGTTGGATCATCAGTTGATTATGAAAATTACGATCTTCATCATGCAATTTTTTTGAAAACGTATTTAGATGGATGTACAACCCCAACAGCAGAACACTTAAGCTAGCAAAGCAGACTAAAGCGAGCAATACTTCTAGCAGACTAAAGCCTAAGTAGACTTGACTCACTTGAAATCGCTGTTTTTCACATCTTTTAGGCTTATAACTCTTGGACAATTTTGTCATTTCAAACTTGGTCATCAAGAGTCTACTCAAGCACCTTTTTTGTTTTGCTACGTAATGTTCGCATTTCGAAATACGATAGGTATAGCGTGTCTACTAACGCATTTTGCTGCTTACTCATCCAATGATGTTTGATTTATCTTCATTAGCATAGCGTGTATACGCTCGTGCCTGAGTGCAAGTAATTGGTGCTCCCACTGATAGCTCAACAGCGTTATCAGCATAAGCAAAACTGTTGCCAGTAAAATTTCCAGTAATGACATTGAAATAAGATTGATACTCAGTAACTTAATTTTTACTTAGTATACATGTAATTAAATGAGTTGCAAAGCATTTCTTTTACTTTAGCCTCAGCTGGTTCTGGTTTACTCATTGCTTGACTATCGTTACCTGCCTCAACTGCCTTGGTCTCCATACAGGAAAAATTATATACTTGTTAGTTCAAATTGTTATTAATAGTCCCCTTCAATCCAGCAAAAAGAGAGAAATCAAGTGAGATTGAGCCAATAACCGCATTGGCTGACAAAACGGCACCCATGTGGTAAATTTACACATATAATCAATGAACTAGGCTTGATTTAACCTAAATTCCGCAGTTAAACTCGTTACGAGAGGGGCTAATGTGTTGAATATTAAGGTTATTTTGAATGGGTTGTGACGCAGCCGTACTCACTCGTACGGTGAGGAGCAAACCATTCAAAATAACCTTTAGATTCAGTGCAGTAGCCCCTCGTAGTAGAGTTTAACTGCGGAATTTAGGTTTAAGCATCACGCAACAAATGAGACGCCCACTATGCTTCAACCACTCCACTACACATTCGATGAGACCCTCACCCTCCTCCGTGATACGATCAGTCAATTTGCCCAACAAGAAATTGCCCCTAAAGCAGCGGCGATTGATCAAAACAATCAATTCCCGCGTGAACTCTGGCCCAAATTAGGTGAGCTGGGCTTACTGGGGATCACCGCCGAAGAGCAGTACGGTGGTGCTGGTATGGGCTATCTCGCGCATGTGATTGCCATGGAAGAAATCAGCCGTGCCAGTGGCTCAGTCGGATTAAGTTACGGTGCCCATTCCAATTTATGTGTTAATCAACTTCAGCGTTACGGCACAGCCGAGCAAAAAAAGCAATACTTACCTAAGCTAATTACGGGAGAGCACGTGGGCGCCTTGGCCATGAGCGAAGCCAATGCCGGCAGTGATGTGGTGAGCATGCGTTTACGTGCCGAGAGAAAAGGTGATCAGTATCTATTGAATGGCACAAAAATGTGGTGCACCAACGGTCCCGATGCCGACACGTTAATTGTGTACGCCAAAACTGATCTGAGTAAAGGTGCGCATGGGATCACCGCTTTTATTATAGAAAAATCCTTTTCTGGTTTTTCTTCAGCGCAAAAGCTGGATAAATTAGGCATGCGTGGCTCTAACACATCCGAGTTGGTGTTTAAACAATGTGAAGTTCCCCTCACGAATGTACTCGGACAAGAAAACGAAGGTGTCAAAGTGCTCATGAGTGGTTTGGACTTTGAACGCGTGGTGTTAAGTGCTGGACCGGTGGGACTCATGCAAGCATGTTTAGATGTTGTGCTACCTTACGTGCATGAACGCAAACAATTCGGTCAAGCAATCGGTGAATTTCAATTGATGCAAGCCAAACTTGCTGACATGTACACCACCCTTAATGCCTCTCGTGCTTATTTGTATGCAGTGGCACAAGCGTGTGATGCTGGTAAACCCAGTCGCAAAGATGCAGCCGCTGTTATTTTGTATACCGCGGAGCAAGCCACGCAAACGGCCTTGCAAGCTATCCAATGCTTAGGCGGTAACGGTTACATTAATGAATCCCCCACAGGACGTTTGTTACGTGATGCCAAACTCTATGAAATTGGTGCTGGCACTTCGGAAATACGTCGCATGTTATTAGGCCGTGAACTTTTCAAGGAAACACGCCCATGAAAACAAAAACCGTGATCATTGGAGCCGCACGCACCCCGATTGGTTGCATGTCCGGTGCATTCACCGAGGTAACTGCCATGGAACTGGGTGCCACTGCCATTAAAGGTGCTTTACAATCACAACAAATTAATCCAGAGCATATTCATGAAGTCAGCATGGGTTGTGTGTTAAGTGCAGGCTGCGGACAAGCGCCGGCACGTCAAGCCAGTATTAAAGCCGGACTTGCTAGCTCGATCCCCGCAACCACTGTGAATAAAATGTGCGGCAGCGGTATGCAAACCGTTATCTTTGCGCATCAATCAATTCAAGCACAAAAAGAACAAATAATTGTGGCTGGTGGTCAAGAAAATATGACGCGTGCTCCTTATTTATTGAACAAGGCACGTCAAGGCTATCGCTTAGGTCATCATACCTTACATGATCATATGTTTGTGGATGGTTTGGAAGATGCATACAGTAAGCAATTGATGGGACATTACGCCGATCGCACGGCAGAGAAATACAAGATCTCAAGAGTGCAACAAGATGAATTTTCGTTACTTTCTCACAGTCGTGCTCGCGAAGCACAAGCGAGCCAGGTGTTTGACACTGAAATTACACCCGTCATTTACATTGATCATAAAAAAAATAGCGTTGAAGTGAACAGCGACGAATGTCCACGCGAAGTAGAAGCTAAAAAAATAGCGAAATTAACTCCGGCATTTGATCCCGACGGGACTGTCACTGCAGCCAATGCCAGTTGCATTGCGGATGGCGCAGCAGCGTTGATTCTTACCTCTAAAACGCACGCTGCCAAATACAATTACCAACCTTTAGCCTATCTCGTTGCAACTGCAACGCATGCTCAAGCGCCTGAATGGTTCACTACTGCTCCTGCTGGAGCCATTAAAAAATGTTGTCAACAATGTGAATGGGATTTGAATAGTGTGGATTTATTTGAAATTAATGAAGCCTTTGCTGTGGTGAGCTTAGTTACCATGCAAGAACTTGGCATTCCCCATGAGAAAGTGAATATCTTAGGGGGAGCGTGTGCCTTAGGACATCCCATCGGTGCGACTGGGACCCGAATCATCGTCACTTTAATGAATGCTTTAAAACAACAAAAGAAAAAACGCGGAATTGCCGCACTGTGCATTGGTGGCGGCGAAGCCATCGCTATTGCCATTGAATTAGGATAAACCATGAGTCGAATTGAAACGCAACTTGATCCCAACAGTCAAGTCTATCAAGGCAATGTGAATGCTATGCAACAACGGCTGGAACACTTGCACCGTCAGATCGCCGCCAACCAACATGGCAGTGCTGCCGCTTGTGAACGTCATCGTAATCATGGTAAACAATTACCGCGGGAACGTTTAAAACTTTTATTGGATCCCAATACAGAATTTTTAGAGTTTTCAACCCTTGCAGGTTTAGCACTTTATGATCATCCGGTACCGGGTGGAGGCATTATTACTGGGATCGGTTGGGTATCTGGCGTCGCTTGCGTCATTGTCATCAATGATCCCACCGTTAAAGGCGGCACTTACTACCCTATCACTGTCAAAAAACATTTACGCGCCCAACGCATTGCTGCTGAAAATAGCTTACCCTGCATTTACTGTGTGGATTCCGGAGGTGCTTACTTACCTTTACAAGCTGAAGTTTTTCCTGATCGCGAACACTTCGGTCGGATCTTCTATCAACAATCACGGCTCTCCGCCGCAGGGGTCCCTCAAATTGCCGTTGTTATGGGCTCCTGCACCGCAGGCGGTGCATACGTGCCTGCGATGGCTGACGTCAACATCATGGTCAAAGAGCAAGCCACCATTTTCTTAGCAGGGCCCCCCTTAGTCAAAGCCGCTACGGGTGAAACGATTTCCGCTGAAGACTTAGGTGGCGCTCATATGCACTGCAAAATATCTGGCGTTGCGGATTACTTGGCAGATAATGACGAGCATGCTATTGCATTGACACGTCAAGCAATAGCGTCACTCAATTGGCAGTCTCAAGCTGTGCCCCCAACGCAAGAAATTATTGAGCCCTACTACCCACTGGAAGAACTTTACGGTGTGATCCCAGCCGATCCTCGCCACCCTTTTGACGTACGTGAAATTATTGCGCGTGTGGTCGATGGTTCACACTTTGATGAATTCAAAGCTCTGTACGGTAGTACCTTGGTGTGTGGTTTTGCACACTTAGGTGGTTACCCTGTTGGGATTATTGCCAACAACGGCGTTCTATTTTCAAGTGCAGCGTTGAAAGGCACCCATTTTATTCAACTGTGCTGTCAACGCAACATTCCTTTGGTATTTTTACAAAATATTACGGGTTTTATGGTGGGCGGTAAATTTGAAGCGGAAGGGATCACCAAACATGGCGCCAAGTTAGTCACAGCTGTGGCTTGTGCCAACGTACCTAAGTTTACTGTGATCATCGGCAACAGTTACGGTGCCGGTAATTACGGCATGTGTGGTCGGGCATATGATCCTAACTTTTTGTGGACTTGGCCTACCGCCCGCATTGGCGTGATGGGCGGTGAGCAAGCTGCTAATGTAATGGTGGATGTGGCGAAAGCCAAACACAAAAAACAAGGTAAAACCTTAACAGAAACGCAAATCAACGCGCTTAAAGATCCTTTACTCAAAAAATATAATAAAGAAGCCGATCCCTATTACGGCAGTGCCCGCTTATGGGACGATGGGATCATTGATCCACTGGATACTCGACGTGTATTGCTAGCCGCGCTCATATTGAGTACCCACCAACATATGAAGGATCCCTCATACGGGATATTTAGGATGTAATATGACGGATGATAATACACTCAAAATAATTACCCAAGATGAAGTAGTCACACTCATCTTCAACCGCCCGTACTGTCACAATGCATTTAATCCTGAACTTTTAGAACAATTACATCAGCAACTCACTTCACTTGCCCAAAATCACCAATACCGTGCTGTGGTCTTACGCACTGAAGGGGCAAACTTTTCTGCGGGTGCCGATTTAAAATGGATGCAAAGTGTGGTGCACTACACGGCTGAAGAAAATCACAAAGATGCCAGCTTACTTGCGGAAACATTAAATATATTAGACACGCTACCCCAAGTAACCATAACAGAGGTACAAGGCCTAGCGATGGGTGGCGCCTTAGGTTTTATTGCCTGTTGTGATTTAAGCGTTGCCAGCACGAACAGTACGTTTGCACTCAGCGAAGTGAAGATTGGATTAACTCCTGCAGTGATCAGCCCCTATGTGATCCGTAGCATAGGTGCACAAGCTGCGCGACGTTGGATGCTCACTGCAGAACGCTTTAACGCCAACACCGCACAAGAGCTGGGACTCATTAATGAAGTGGTTGAGTCTAATAAATTAAGTGAACAACGAAATGCTTGGCTCAAAATCATTTTAAACAATGCACCCGAAGCCGTTTGCGTCACCAAACAATTGATCCGCGATGTGGCACCGCATATCAGTGAATCGATCCGCCAACACACGGTGCAGACCATCGCACAATGTCGTGTCGGTAATGAAGCCCAAACCGGTCTTAAAGCCTTTTTAGCAAAAGAAACACTACCGTGGGAGCGTGATTAACGATGGTTACCCTCGACTTTTCTTTTAAGTTTACTCAGCATGCCGTGAATACATCCCTGTAGGCTCTGCACAGACATCCTGTCTGTGTAGGCGCTCGTAAATTTAAAAGAAAACTCAAGGAACCACAGAATTAAACAAATGAGGAAAAAATGAAGAAAGGAAACTTCACGCCAAATTATCCTCCTAACGTCACTATTGTAGAAGTAGGGCCCCGTGATGGTTTGCAAAACGAAGCACGAACGGCACCATTGGATGTGAAGTTGGAGTGGATCACACAGTTAGCGGCCAGTGGTCTGCCTTACATTGAAGTAGGTAGTTTCGTTTCTCCACGTTGGGTGCCACAAATGGCTGACACGGCCGCTGTCATCAGTGCACTGCCACCCTCTAAGGCAAACTACGCGGTATTAATACCGAATGAGGCTGGTTTACAACGCGCTATTCAAGTTGGTGCGCAACATTTTTCTATCTTCACCGCCAGCTCAAACACCTTCACCAAAAAAAATATCAATTGCACCATCGATGAAAGTTTAGAACGTTTTATCCCCATTGCTAAATACACGCAACATCACAACATTCCGCTTCGTGGTTACTTATCTTGTGCAGTAGCTTGTCCTTACGAAGGAGCGATGGATCCACAACAAAGTGCGGCTGTAGCCAAAGCGTTAATTGATCTCGGCTGTTATGAAGTCTCCTTGGGGGATACGATTGGTGTCGCAACACCCAATAAAATCATTGCACTACTGGACGCCTGCACGCAACAGTTCCCTATGTCGCAACTTGCGCTGCACTGCCATGATACCTATGGCCAAGCGCTTGCCAATATCTACGCTGGACTCTGTTATGGTGTTTCCGTTTTTGATGCGTCAGTTGCCGGTTTAGGCGGTTGCCCTTACGCACCTGGCGCCAGTGGTAATGTAGCTACGGAAGATGTTGTTTACTTGATGCAAGGACTAGGCATTGATACAGGAATAGATCTAAAACGTTTAATCAATGCCGGCCATGCTATTACTCGTCAGTTAAACATAGCTAATCGCTCAAAAACTGCCCTATCAAACATAGTAACTACTTGCCCCCTCCATTAGCTTACCAAACTGCAATAATTGAAAAAAACTCAAAAAAGTCTTGACAGGGTTTTTGGTGCTATTTTTTCTGTGATAGCTAATAGCAATAAAATATAGGGTGAGCGATCCAACGCAGATTGTAGAGCAAGGAACGCTATAGGGATCACAAAAACAATCAAAATATCTGATAACACATCGCTACCGCGCTGTGATAACGTCAAAAAATCCCATGGTATACTCAGGGCAAGATCATACCACTTGTCATAAAAGCAGCCTAAAATTCCCAGCGTAACCGTATGGAGTAAAGCCCATGGCTTAGTGTTAGCCCAGTCACGCTCAAAAGGGAAGAAAAATGAAAATAAAACGGTATTAAAACTGGTTGAGCTACTGGAACTAAAAAATGCGATTGTTACGGTGGATGCAATGAATAGTCAAAAGAAAATTGCAGCAAAGCTTCAACAAAAACAAGCCGATTACGTGATGCCTATCAAGGAAAATCATAAGCTTTTTCTTGAAGAAATTAAAGATTATTGTGAATTTATGGAAAACAAACATGCAGAGAAACTATCAGCAACAAGGTTTGAACAAACCAATGTAGGGCATGGTAGAGTCGAATCTCGTATCTATACTCAGTTGAAGGTGAATGAGCTCATTCCAGATGCAGCTCATTGGGAGGGCTGTCAGACCGTCATCCAAGTGAAACGTGAAAGGGAGCTAAAAAACAAAATTGAAACTCAAACTGAATATTATATTAGTTCACTTCCTGTAAATTTAACTCAGATCGCCAATAGTATTCGAGGACATTGGGAGGTGGAGAATTAAGCCAAGATGAATTTTCTAAATTGATGACTTATGAATTAACAACGCTTAGGCATTCCTCAACACTCTTGGATCGCAACTGTAGTGAGCTCCGTAACCTTTTGGAGCGAACAAGCAGTATGCGTTCCTCTTTTATCACCCATCTTGAAGAAACCATTACGCTCATTCATGAGGGCAACTTATCCCTTACTCAACTGGAACAACTTGACAGCAACAAATTTACCTTGTTCAGCTCTCATGCCCATAATGTTTGTCACTATTTAAATACTGGTCTCGCTATCACCACACTATTGAATTTAAGTGAGACTGAATTTACAGACCTAATGCAAAGTCAAGCATTCATGTTAAATCATTACTCAGGTTACAATGTGAGTAATGACATTGTAATCACAGCGCTGAATACTATTTTGAACACTGAATCAACACGTCGTGCAATTTATATAAAATACAGCGTCAAAATTATTATGTTCATGATTCGTTTTGGAATCACCCTTCATCAATTAGAAACACTCAGTGATGAACAATTTAAACTATTCATTGAGCACAGCGATGCTGTTAGAGATCTGCTGTCATCCCGTTATTCTCTTGCTCTATTTACGTTTGAGGAGTTAAAAACGTTAGCTATTGATAAACTTGAACTCTATCTTACTAAGGCTTATCAATTGCGTCGTCTCCTCTATCTAACTCAGTATACTAAAGCAACCCTGTTCAATCTAGATATGGACAGGCAAACTATACTATTAACGCATAGCAATATTATTTCTGAGCTTCTAGCACCACTTCCATTCATTACGTTTAATGAATTTCAAACATTCTCAAATGACGATATTGAATTTACAGCAAAACACTACCGCGAAATTGTTGATGCACTTAGTACTCTCAACTTCAATACAACACTTGGTTTATCACTTAAGGACTTTTTGGATTATAATGACAGTAAACGAACACTCATCATGCGTCATCCTTTTGCACTGCTAAAACTAGCGCAAGCTTTTGATACAGATATTAAAAGTATACTAAGCCATAACTTCAACAATGTCGAATATATGGTGACACATGTCCCTAAGATCATCACAGTGATTCAAAATAACGCTTCACTCGACTTTAATCAACTCATGCGTACTCCCTTAAATACTGTGATTAATCAGTTAGCAGCCTCTCTTCCACCTACCCCTCTTCCCACGCCTTTAATATTACCCCCTGGTCCTGTTGAGACCCTCTATAACAATCCAGGATATCAAAGCATTACTGAAGAACAATTTAATGCATGGGTTGATGAGAAACGAACGTTATTTAGAACTTTACAACATATTAACTTTGTTCTTCAAGATACCATGCTTAGCTGGGATAACCTGCAA